>Ga0209562_1000673_pt1 | contig 11982 bp, 11 predicted proteins | sample WorMetvacBELIZE2_FD_187399 | JGI IMG/M metagenome (GOLD analysis project Ga0209562, IMG submission 187399) | Marine gutless worms symbiont microbial communities from Max Planck institute for Marine Microbiology, Germany - Olavius vacuus BELIZE.2... | ecosystem: Host-associated > Annelida >...
GGAATGAACCAAAAGTACTGCTGTTGCGTCCGTTAAAATCAAGCCTTCAACTGAGAGAGATCAGCGCTGCGTATCGGGGGTGGGGCAGTAACCCCAACCCTCAGCCCCAATCCGGCCAACGGAGGGAACTGTCGAGTGTTGACATTCGAGAAAAGGAAAGTCCCACTCAAGATCTACTGACAGCGCCTTAAAGAAAACCTACCCGGTAGTTACTGTACTTAGTTAAAGCAGATTGCTATTTGCTAGCTGTCAAACGTATGACTGTACCCGAAAGTCAAGAAGCTTAAGTTTAATTAGCTGTTGCAAAGAGACCATGCAACTGCCTCGTATAGGTCAGTTTTGTCCGAATGTATCTGGGATACGATTTTGCGGACACTATAGGTCTCTCCGACCATTGTGACGTAATCGGCCTGCAAAGCAATCGAATTCGGTGAAATAACGCAAAATAAGGGCTATTACGCCGTTCAATGTCATTCAAGGTCACCGATATCGGTACCATTTCGAAAGCCCGTATATGCGATTTCCTATTAGTGCTTGGTACTAATTAGTCTGACATCCTATCACGTACCGTTTCGACGTTATCTCAGATTATTGTTGAAATTTTGGATACTGCATTTTTGAGCTCCCCTTTAATTTGGGGCTTAGGGGCAACGTACACTTTTCATCCGAGGCTCATTGCAAAGCTCGTAACGGATGTCCTATTCGTGCTAATTCAACTTTTTTGGCCAGGTGTTAACCTACGGTTGAGGCCCTATGAGCGAATGTCGATTGGAAATCAGCGTTTTTGAAGGGGGTGGTCAGTTTCGGCCAAATTTTCACGTAATAGGGGATGTCCGCTTTTGCACAGATAAGCTTAGCTAGGCCAGTGAATGTCTTACAACTTTGTCGCTGACAGTATTCACCACAGACACTATTTGTAGCAGACTCTGTTAAAGTGAAGTGCAATTTATACGGAAAACGGCCTCTTTGTGTTTTTGAGCCCCTTTTAATGGGGCTACACCTTTAGGTGTAACGTACGATGTTCATCTTGGGCTCACTGGAAAGCGCGTCTGTTTTTTAAAACTTTTTGCTAGGTGTTACGGCTAACGCTCTACGACTACGAACGAATATCGATTGAAAACCAGCGTTTTCGCTCCAGCAGGGTCAGTTTGGCCCAAAATTTCAGGTAGAAAAGGTAGCCCCACCTACCATTCTTCTTGTCACAAAATAATGATCTTTTACGTGGTATAAGAACGTGGGCATAAGTTTCTTTCGTTTTGTCACAAAGCACGCGTTTGACAGACAGACGGACAGACATAAGCCCTAAGACAGAAAGGCCTTGGCATTTGGCAATAGGCTACCGTGCGTTGCGTTGCATTACCTATGCAGTCGCATATTAAAAACTGCGTCAAATTTCAAGCGATATTAACTGCGGTCAGATAAAAAGAAACTACTCAAACCTGTCGGAAAGCTTCGCCCCCATGCACTCACCAGGGGTTGTGCCCCCAGGGAACTGGACCCGCTTGGGGACTTTTGCGCCCACCCCTGACCAGCTTTGCCATAAACTTCGACTGGTTAGCTTATGCTACTTTGGGATTTTGCTCAGAGAAAAATGACACGAGAGATAGAAACACAAGGACAACCAGTACGGAGCAAGACGCACAAGGCTCAAGGAGCACTCACTGCCGCCTCTAAAACAAAAAAAAACGAAAAAAACGCACACAAACAAAACGACAAACAATAAGAACAGTATTAAGAAGAATATGAAATGAAGAGCGGGCATAGCGGTTATAGACCAGCTGAATATTTCAGCGGGTGTTGGCAGACTGGAAGCCTATTCATTAGGCACGCTCGTAGGCCTATCATGCCTAGCTATTAACGTCTTGGTGATCGCGTTGCCAGACGACGCACCATACAGAGCGTGACCGGCCGTCGCCTAGCAACTGTTGCCAATGGATCTGGTTGAGGCAGCAACTTGCCAGATCAAACAACGACAAGTGCCAATGTTTGTCACGCCCCTGCTGATTACCTGTTTGCGTGCCAGCCCAGTGCCCAGACGTACACAATGCAGTGCACCGTCATGGCAACCCCATCGGGGCCTATCTGCAGCAGGTGCCGAGCATGAAGCGTTGTAAAGTTTAAGTTCCAGTTACACGTTGAACACACTGCCCAATCGCCCGCACGAATCGCTGCAATCGTTTCGGCGACTATACATATTTGAGCCAATTACAGTGCAGACGTATTAAGCCGTATACACATTAATTTATTTATTTATAATGAAATCGTACACGAGGTACAAAGAAATGACAAAAAGATAAACTAAGACTTAGCTAAATAATCTATAACACAGCTAAGTTCAGATTTAGTTAAAAAACGACAAGTAATATTAATGAGTCTGTGATTACTACGTCCAGTACGTCGGCAGCCAGTCAACGTAGTGTTCATGCAACCGTTTCACTGACGTTACGATCGCCGCGAAGGCTGCACGAAAATGATTAAAAATTTACATTCAAAAATAAAGAATAATTTAAAAAACTTCAAATAATGAATAAATCACGCAATGCTTCTTCTTTTCTGAAAACGGGTTTTTCCTATATAACCTCTTCACCTACTACGAAGTCAACTCAGTTCTCTGGATTGACAGTTTTGCTACAGTGTCTTAATATCAACATCTATGACGTTTATCAATCACTCACCCTGACTTTGTGTGTAAAGTAAAGTGACTGTGCAACATCTTTGCGATATCATCACTCTATATAAGCACAAATTTTTAATCACCAATAAAATAATATAATTCACGCATTTTCAAATTTTGGTTTTATCTTATTAGTTTAGCTTTTCATTTTGATGTCGTATACGTAACTTAACACCATGCTTAAAAAGATGAAGATGATGATGATGATGCTGGCTACTAACTTTTGATATGTTTAAAGTGCAGATTTAGGCTAATTCTCACATCGTATCGTGTTGTATATTTCAGTCGTGTTAGCGTCCAGCTCACGGACAATTATCAGCACCATCATCAAATTTCTAGTGCGTTTATTACAAAATAAGAACATACATATAGGTGCACTAGAAAAGACAAAAGTTACGCCAGTGACTGAAACACGATTATGTGTTTTGTAGTTTTCGTTGTTCTGTTGCTAGTTCGTTTATTTTTTATCACTTTGCTTGTTTGTACTTTCTGTCCTTGGACGAATAAACTTATCATAATAGTGTTCATTTCTGCTTCAATTGTGTAGACCGATCTGTCTTGTCAACAATATTGAAACGTTTCTGACCACCCGCATCCGCATCTACCAGATTCAGATTCAGATTCAGTTTTAATTGAGCTTGTAGCCAGAAGGCTAAAAATCAAAAAAAGCTAAACGAACAATAATACACGGTACAACAAAACAATACAATACAAGACGAGAAATGAAATGCAATGCATTGCGATGCGATGAAAAAAACAAACAAACAACCAAGGAGAGTGATATAGGACTAGTCACTATTGATATTTTATTAGGGCGTGATGAGTAAACAGATTTGTAGCAATTGGTTAACCTACGGGGTCTAGGATACGTGGTTGCTTTTCTAAGCCGAGATGTGATTTGAGTGTCACGAGGGGGTGGCAACAGATGATGAATGCAATTAGATGGGTTAAGCAATTTACGGAAAAACGCGGCAAAGTTTGTCGCTCCTATCTGAAAAGAGACGGAAGCTCAGCATACTGCAACACCAGAACCAGAATCTCACGGTTGCAGTCATGGAATAAAATTAAATGCTGTACTGGGAGTGGACAGTACTGTAGTCTGTACATGATTTTAAATTTCGCGGTGTAGCCAACACTTAAACCACACTCAACTTCTCGAACGTTATGAGCCTGCACGGCGCCGCAGCCTCCGCATTCAAACTCGGTGTAGGTACTACTTTCGCCATCGACTAGCGAATCACAACACGTGTTGATGACGCATCGTGGGAAGTAATAGGCCTATTTGATGATGCGCATTAATACAGCGGGCACCTGCTGAAGGAGACTGCGCAGCAGCCACAGGCAGCAGCTCAGCAGGTGCGCGCTCCGATTGTATTCCTGCGCGTCTGCATAAATCGACCGCGAGCCGGGTGGCCGATACTGAATCACTGGTGTCGACGACGTGTGGTTTACGTGTTTGAAATTTGTAACGCTCGTTTAAAGAAACTGCAGCAAAAATGCGTGAAATCGTGCACATCCAGGCCGGCCAGTGTGGCAACCAGATCGGCGCTAAGGTAAGACACGTCACAAGGTAGATTTCAGTAATTTGTTTTATTTTGAGGAACGCGCGTACAAGTAAGTCTGACATAATGATGTCACACGCTGCTTGCCCACCGGTCATAATGCGTCACATGCAGTTCCTATTACGCCGCCCACTGAATCTACGATGTGAAACTGACCACAAACTTACGTTGATCTAGTATTTTGCTGTAAAACGTAAATTCGGTTGCTAAAGCGAAAAAAATTAAAGAGGTCTTGTTCTTTCCCCGCCGTCACTCAAATGTGTAACAAGTAAATTTAGAGAACTGCAGTTTATTTGTATGTAAAAATTTAATGGTAAATGATCGATGCCGTGTCATATTTGTTTATCTGTGCAGAGTGTACTTTGCATTTTTTGCATGTGCAGTTCTGGGAGGTGATTTCTGACGAGCATGGTATTGACCCAACCGGCACCTACCATGGTGACTCTGACTTGCAGCTCGAGCGCATCAACGTCTACTACAACGAGGCTACCGGTATGCATGCTTTCAATTTCTCGCCAAGCATTACTGATAATGTTGCTTCTTACTGGTTGTCTGTGCAGCAGATGTGGAAAAACAGAAGACTAGAGGTTTTTAGAGATTGGTCATGATCGGATCTGTTCCACTTACTGTCATTTTTATTACCTTAGCTTTTTTATTTTGAATTTTTTATGTGTGTTAACTATGCTGGCTTCTCTCAGCTTTTGAGTGCATGTTAAATCCTTGCATATCATCTGGCTTGACACATTTTCACTCTGATGGCAGTGCTTTAAAATTTAATTTGTAGTAATAAGGATGATGATACTACTGCTATTATTTAAACAGTGAAAAAATCAAATGGCAAAAACTATAAGCGCCGTGTAGTATATCTAAAGACAAGTTATTTGAGAAATTTAGTTTATCATTGTAACGTGTCTGCGTGAAGAAAAAATTTTTGAAGTTTATGTTACCAATGAGCCGAGTACCAACTTCTGAGGGATAGATATATGATATAAATTATGAGGTTTATTGACTCTTATGTTTTAGTCTTGTTGTTTACTTAAATTTTACCAAATATACTCAGTAAAAACCTCCTTTTACACGTGAAAATATTGTAAAAGATAATGCAAAGTTTCTAATTTTCACTGGCCACTTTTACAGAAAGCGATCACAATAAGCCACATTATGTTGAAGCAAGTGAAGTGCCATATTACTGCTGAGATTGTCATATAGTAATTCGCGTGTAAAATAGTTCTGAGAAGTTTCGATGATATTAAACATATTGAACGTTCCTTAGTTAGAATTAGTTTGTTTTACTATGATAAGACTTATTTGCTATGTACTTACAACCACAGACCATCCATCACATTGTTTAACAGAAATTACAGAACATGCCGTCATTACAGACATCACCATCAAACCGGATATTGAAACGAAAATCAGATCTGCTTCTGCATTCAAAATGCGAAGGTTCTATTTTTACTTTTAGCACAAAATTAATATAACAATTCCTTTTTTTGTCAAATTACTTAATTTTTGATGAAGATTTTATTACATATATTGTGATAATTGTGATTCAATAAACAATTCGTTTATTGAAATAAAAAACTTACGCTGGAGTTGGCAGAACCACTCTCCCATTGTTTTCATGATTCTGCGCCTAACTGCGCAACTTGTATGTGTGTTCAGGTGGCAAATACGTGCCTCGTGCCATTCTCATCGATCTTGAGCCAGGCACGATGGACTCTGTCCGCTCCGGTCCATTTGGCCAGATCTTCCGCCCGGACAACTTCGTGTTTGGTCAGAGTGGTGCTGGCAACAACTGGGCCAAGGGACACTACACCGAGGGTGCTGAGCTGGTTGACTCGGTCCTTGATGTCGTCCGCAAGGAAGCCGAGAGCTGTGACTGCCTACAGGGCTTCCAGCTGACCCACTCGCTGGGTGGTGGTACTGGCTCCGGCATGGGCACACTGCTCATCAGCAAGATCCGTGAAGAGTACCCAGACCGCATAATGAACACGTTCTCGGTCGTGCCATCGCCAAAGGTCAGTATTTACTCCATTTGAGTGTTGGTGCTGGTGCAGCCAGTGCTTGACGTTCACAGTAATTTCTCTTGAACAGCAGTAGTAGCGGATAACATTGTACAGTGATTATAGAGTAGACTCTACGATGTCTGTGTGGTGTATTTTATGCTCTGTGGTCATCTGAGTTTTTGGTTTGCTGGCAGGAAAGGCATATGATAGACAATTCAGTATGTACTTGAATAATACTAGCTGCAGCTGTAGAGATTTGAGACCATACCTTCTGGTGACCTCAGTGCTGGTAAGCGTGGATGACACAGAAGTTGATCAGGAAACAGTATTCATATTAGTATCTGGCATAGAATTATTTAAGTAAATGGAAGCTGATGCGGTTGCTATGCTGTGCAGGTGTCGGACACGGTGGTGGAGCCGTACAATGCAACTCTGTCCGTGCATCAGCTCGTTGAGAACACGGATGAAACTTACTGCATTGACAACGAGGCTCTGTATGACATCTGTTTCCGCACTCTGAAGCTAACCACTCCGACCTACGGTGACCTCAACCACCTCGTCTCTGCCACCATGTCAGGCGTCACTACCTGCCTCCGCTTCCCAGGACAGGTCGCAATTTACTGCTGCACGTTTTCTCCAGAGTTTGCCAAAATGGCATTGCCTATACATGTTTTTGTGCTTCTGCCACTGTTAGAATGGTTCCGGAGGCATTCTGTTTGTGGGCTGTCCGTGTGTGTGTGTTCATGATAGGGCTCCGATCGATCAGCTATTCTTGCGAGAATTGTCGGCAAGTATAAATCTCGCAGGTGATCGATCAGTAGATCCAGCGTGCGATCACTTACTGGCATACCACGCTTGCCACCCATGCAATCAGATGCTGTCATCAGGGATGAATCAGCACCCCACTACTAACAGTGCTGGCTCGCTGGCCTGCGGCAATTTGACAGTCATGGCAGCCGTGTTGACTAGATGACTCTGCTCCCACCCCACTGCTGACGGCCCTGCAGCAGCAGCAGCAGGCCAGCAGCTCTACAGGACACTCTCTCTGCGGGCATACTTTGCCTGTCTGGTTGGCTCTCAGTCAGTTAGTCTCAGTCTCAGTAGTGTAGAGCATCAGTGTTTAGTGCAGAGTAGTGTCGTGCATCAACATACGGCGTCTTAATGCCGTATGCAGCGTGAAGCGGGCTTTAGACCCCCTCCCCCGGCGATAAACAAACAGTCATTAATAGGCACACAGGGACTATCAGGTTACGCGAGAAATCGCGAGAATCGTTGCCAAAAATGCCACGAGAATCGATCTACCTAAATGGCTACGATCGGAGCCCTAGTTCATGATATATGCTAAAAGTTAACATGAAATCTTATAAACTGCTTGTGGGAATCTCTTACCAAATATACAAGTTAGTTGCATTTTGCACAAGATGAACTTAAGGTCCGGCCATGAGCACCGCAGGACCACATGGTGTGATGAGCACTGGAATACATTCATGAAACTTCTGGCACTGGAGCAGGTACACATGATGTTTTCAAGGTAATGGCTTCATAGGTTCAGGTCACAACAACATTTAGCCATCAAAGACCATCTACTTTCTGTACTGGCAGTTGGACATGGGATATTATTCTTTATTTATGCTTTGTTCATTATTCGATGATCTCTATATAACTGTCGTTGATACGTTGTGCTTGAATGTGACAGTTGAATGCCGACCTGCGCAAGCTGGCTGTCAACATGGTTCCATTCCCACGTCTGCACTTCTTCATGCCGGGCTTTGCTCCACTGACATCTCGTGGCAGCCAGCAGTACCGCGCCCTGACCGTGCCCGAGCTGACGCAGCAGATATTCGATGCTAAGAACATGATGGCTGCGTGTGATCCACGTCATGGCCGCTACCTCACCGTCGCTGCAGTCTTCCGTGGACGCATGTCCATGAAGGAGGTTGGGATCTCATGCTGTGATACTTTGCATGCAGTTTGTTCACTGTACAGTGTTACTTAGTAGTAATAATTGCAGTATCGGAGTTTAGTAAGGAATTTCATCTTTTGCATGCAATTTTTACGTGAACTAGAAGAGAAACAGTGAGCAGATTTTGTACAGTACGACTTTGATTTGCAAAAGACAATTTATACAGCAACAGAAATTACTATGTTGTTTAAGCTTTACTTTACTTTCCATTTGTACATTGTGATTATTTGCAGTTTACAAATATTCTTAACAATAAAGCTGTGATGGTGCTTGTTGACAGGTGGACGAGCAGATGCTGAATGTGCAGAACAAGAATAGCAGCTACTTCGTGGAATGGATTCCAAACAACGTCAAGACGGCAGTCTGTGACATTCCTCCTCGTGGCCTCAAGATGTCGGCGACCTTCATCGGCAACAGCACCGCCATCCAGGAGCTGTTCAAGCGTGTCTCGGAGCAGTTCACGGCCATGTTCCGCCGCAAGGCTTTCCTTCACTGGTACACCGGCGAGGGCATGGACGAGATGGAGTTCACTGAGGCCGAGTCCAACATGAACGACCTTGTGTCGGAGTACCAGCAGTACCAGGACGCCACCGCCGAGGACCAGGGAGAATTCGAGGAGGAGGAGGAGGATGCTGCATAAGTCAACCAGCTCCGTGCATTTGAGTCATTCTGGACATTACTTGTCAGTCATGGACAATATTGTTTAAATTACACGCACCGTTTCAATTGGCACAAAGTTTAAGTCAGTCATTGAGGTGATTTAACATTGCACGAACACCGTTGTCAAAACATTCCATTTCATTTTGCTGTGTAAAATAAAATGTCAGTTTTTGAAAAAATGTAGGGTTTCCGATACAGTTTTTGATTATGACAGTTTGTTTGCATGGCATTTTGTGTTTTGATATTTAAAGTTGATCTAGTCAAGCATTCCAACTGCCACCCGAGTTACTGCTGTTTGCATAATATGTATATTCAGTCTTGTTTTCTTAACATTTTGTAACTGTGGTTCTGAATAAAACTTGCTAAACTGTTGCATTTCTTTAGTTTTGTCGACTGTTCATTGTAAATTAAAAATTTTTTTACCTTCACTATCACTTTTGCAATTCATCACACCTATATACTATTGTCAGGATAAAGCATCTTATTTTGCTGAATTGCCTTAGGGTTAAGGCTTGCAACATGAACCAAGATTCAATGGCATAACTTGTCATTATGTAGCTTATTTTCACCTCGGGTAACCTGGCCATTTTGCGAGTATAAAATTTGCGTGATTTGAGTAAATTCACGAAATTAAATGCACACTAATTTTTTGGATTGCCCATCGCCATGATTTTGTCTGCATAGAATATCAAAGCTCTTCCCATAACAATAATATTGAAATATGTTATCAAGCAATTTGTTTCCTGTTTTAATTGCTTGATAAAATTAACTGGAAAATCTGCAAATTTTCTACATGAAGAAATCGTGAAATTTAAGATATGGCGAAAAAATAGGTTTTTACAGTAGTACCGATACCCAGGTTTGTAGCCATCGGAGCTGGAAATTCATCAGATAGTAAAATTGGATTGCATACTACTAGTAATCACCATAAGTGTAATTCTTTTTGATGCATAAACTTAAATACAAATAAATCTCTGTCTGATCATGCTATAGGTGTGGTTTGTGTGTCCTGCTGTCGGCATCAAACATTGCATGCGATTGCCTGAAACTTGGCTCCATGTCTTTATAAAACTCATCAACACTGAAGTCTGGAAAGAATGCAGTGATCTCTTTAGCTGCAGAGCTCTCGGAATCTGACAATCACAGCAAAACAGTCATGATCTCTGATTAACCAACAGAATTATGTACCATTACCATTGGCTTCACCAGCTCTGGGGCACGTCCCCCCTCGACATCAAGCCGCTGCCGCTCAGGCCCTGAAGTCAGCTTTGCCCCTCCTCGCAACAAATCCTGGCGACGCCATTGATCATTACAACATTGGACATCAACTTTGGCAACTTACAGGTTAATTTAATGGTAGTTTAAAAGTATAACCAAATGATTAAAATAAAGAAATTTGTATGTGACCTTACTCTTACCTTTATCTTCAGGGCCAGTGGGTGGCCACCTAGCAAAACCAAAGGTTAAAAAACTTTATAGGCTGTTATGAATCTCTGAAGAGTTACTGGTTTCTTCTTAGTTCATCAGGTTCCATGAGGTATGCAACCATGATGGAGTATCGATTTGTACATGATGCCTCTAGTAAAAATACAAAATGTCCGACACTATGTGCCACAACCTTTGTTAAACAAAATGTGATTTCAACAGATGCCTGAAGTACATATCCACGAAATGCCACAAGCTGGCAGTGTGATGCCACTGAGATATTCGTACCGGTACTGGCCGCATGCTATTACTGACTTCCAACCAATTGTCGAAACTCAGACAGCACAAGCAATACTTTTTACAGTAAACACTAAAAGCAAAGGTAACATAACTGCTATCATTCAGACTGTTCTTCTGCTTTGATGTAGCATTTCAGCCTTCAGTAGTGGCTGATGTGTTAGAAATAGCACCCACACTGCAAAAATTGCTGGGAACCCTTTAAAAGACGACAGCTAACTTAGATAAGCATGGAAATGGCCTCAGATGGTTGTGTTTGCGTTCATGGCACAAGTGGGCTACACATAAGTGCACATCTGAGACTGTTTAATTAAGAAGAACACACAAGAAGTTAGCCAATGACTACACAGTGTAGAACACATTAAAGAATCAGTGCTGAATGATTGTTTTGTCATCTTGGAAACTAAAATGCCACTTTACTACGTACTTATTCGTAACTATAGGAATAGCACGCCAGTAATACGCAAACTTTTATTTGTTATAACAAAATCCGTTGCACTAGCGACAGATGTAACATATGACTTGCTTTTTAACGTAACTGTTTATGGTCCCATGGCATTCTGAAAACCAAATTCAAGGATCTCATTTACAATTTTCAAACACCATAAAACTAACACAAAACTACACTATTACAAGGTACACCTGCACAAGTATGACACTTCTACTAAGAATGAACAACAGTGAGCATTACTGGGAAAACTGCAGTAAACAAAGCACCAGAAAATAAATATTTCCTAAGAAATTTAATGTACAAAGCACACGTCATATGAAGGAAATATTCAGTGGTTTCCAGAAACTGATCTGGTTTCTTTTCATGGCTTTCCCAAGCTTTGAAAAAAAAATCTTGAAAGTACTGGGACCAGTTGGAACCCTGTTTATTTTTATGTACTTTGTCTCAACAAGTATTGAGTAAATGGCATTTGATGTGTGCATACATACTGCTATGACATATGTGTATAAATTGCAACTAAATGTAACAACCTACCAGAGCCATGGGTACAGTTTCTTGTGTCAGTCAAGGCAAACATACCACGGATAGTTTCTGGTTCCTCGTGTATAGTCCTATAACAGTCCATCATCAAATTATGTGTCATTAAAGCTATACAGTGTCTTCCAATCAACTAATCAACCAATAGTTCAAAATTAACCAGAAAAAGTATTTGTAACACAGAAGCAGTATTTGAAACTGCAAACGTTCATTGCTGCAGCAAATTACACGCACAATTCTGAACTATGCCATGATTACAGTATGCAAGTATTTAACAACAGCTGACGAGTACCTGGCTTAGTCATGACTTGAAATAACAAGGAGCCCATAACAAGGAGCCCATGGGCTCTGAAGCTCAGCTGGCAAGCATTTTCTGATGACCTATAGACCCAGAAAACTAGGTT
>Ga0209562_1000674_pt1 | contig 11981 bp, 10 predicted proteins | sample WorMetvacBELIZE2_FD_187399 | JGI IMG/M metagenome (GOLD analysis project Ga0209562, IMG submission 187399) | Marine gutless worms symbiont microbial communities from Max Planck institute for Marine Microbiology, Germany - Olavius vacuus BELIZE.2... | ecosystem: Host-associated > Annelida >...
TAGCGTGACTTACACCAAAATTAACTTCATGGCTGCGACCAAACAGCTCGAAATCACCGAATACACGGCCTTCTAACAGGTGAGAGTCAATTTCAGAATCGTAACGACCTGGCCAGCCAACTAAGCCAAGGCCAGTCTCTTTATCAATGGCACCGTAAGCATAAAACAGCTTACTTTCATCTTCGTAGCCACGGAAGTTATAACTAAGTAGCAATTGCCAATCGTTGTCGAACTCATAGTCTAGTTCAACAAAGGCGTTAGTGGTTTCAGTATCCCACTTGGTCCATTCTTGCGTAGTGGTGTCATTAATATCCCACTCGGCTTGCGTACCGTCGGTATAGTTGAATACTAGCCCGCCCCATGTGTTGCCGTCGGTATTGGCATCTTGGTATGACAAACCGAAGGTTATCGTTGCGTTATCCGTTAGCTGACCGTCAATAACGCCGTATACAAAACCGCGATCGTTTTCTAAACCATCTAGGTGAGACTCTTTATCTTCAAAGCTACCTACTACACGCGCCGCCCAGCTGCCGTCTTCTGTAAGCAGCATAGAGTAGTCGCCTTGAACGCGCTTGAAGTTGTAAGAGCCAATGCTTGCACCCACTTCGCCGCCTTCTTCGTTAGTAGGACGCTTGCGCACATAGTTGATGGTGCCTGACGCATTACCTACACCAGTAAGCAGGCCGTTCGCACCACGAATAACTTCAATTTCTTCGTAGCCGTAAGCTTCAACCGAACCGGTAACAATACCCCAGTCGTTAGGCAGGCCTACACCATCAATTTGGGTGTTTTTAATTTCAAAACCACGTGCGGTGTAGTTAGTACGGTTAGTTTCCCACTCTTCTACGTTAATACCTGGTGCTAGCTTTAGTGCGTCATTAATGTTGAACGCACCGAACGACTGCATAAGGTCTTCAGAAAGAATACTGATAGACTGAGGCGTTTCACTGATTTCCATGGTTAAGCCAGTTGCACCGCGGCTAACACGGTTTTGGCGAACACCTACAATACGAATTTTTTCTACGTCTGCTTCTTTAACTTCTACTGTATCGCTTTGAGTTGTTTGCGCATTTACCGACAAAGCAAACGCGATAGGCGTTAGTGCAAATAAACTGCTTAGTTTCATGGTTTTCTCTGTTATTTGGTTATGAAGGGTTAAGAACTTTACGGCGGGGGAGTATAAGATAAATTAAAGCTAATTTAAATGATAATTATTGCTATTTAAGTTTCTAAAAAGAGATTTTACAAAATGGTAAAGGTAGCGCTTCAGGCGCGTGTCTTTTAAAATAACGAATCTCTTTGAACATTGGTAAATTACTTAAACAAATTTGATGTCTTCGATAACTACGCGCAACAAAAAAATACTCGCACTCTACAACGACCAATACCCTATATCACCAGAAGAAATCGTTAGTAAGCTTAATCTTGAAATCAAACCTTCTACAGTAAAAAGTATCATTGCTAAGGCTAAAAGGGAGGGGTTAACTGAAGAAGCAATAAAAAAGCAAAGACAACTTGATATTAGATCTACTTGGCACAGAGAAATTTTCCTTTCTAGTAATAATGAACCTTATGTGGTTATTGATACTGAGACGACAGGGCTGGACAATGATGATGAAGTTATAGAAATTACTATAATTGATCAAAGCGGCGCTATACTCCTTGATACATTGGTGAAACCTACCTGCAAAATCCAGCCAAATACATCGAAAATACATAGAATCAAAAACCGTGATTTGAAGAAGGCACCGGACTGGAAGACGGTATCTGACCGATTCATTAAACTAACGGATGGTAAGCAATGTGTTGCTTATAACGCTGCGTTTGATAGACAAAAGATCGCACGTTCTTTTGAAGCGGTTGGATTAAGGATGCCGGCCCGCAAATGGATTTGCGCTATGGAAGCGTATAAAGAAATGCACAACCTTAAGCGATGGTGCAAACTAACCGAGGCTGCTGCGCGATACGGGTTTGCAACCGACAACGCACATAGGGCACTTGCAGATGCCCGTATGGCATTAAATGTCTTTCAAAAAATAGATTGCAAAAAGCCGGGAGCGATAAAACGGTACCCCGAAATAAAAAGAAAAAAGCACAAAAATACCGAAGTCTTAAAAACTCTAGTTCTAATAAGTAAAGTTATATCGCTAATTCTTTCAATTCCGCTTGCAATTATTTCTGGGTTTTATCAAGGGCTTCCTAAAAAGTTTAGAAGCATTGCAGCTTTCATACTGTTGCTTTATCTAATGATAACGCTTACTAACCCGTAGCATTTCGGAGCGTATAAGTGCGTTTTTTCAATAGCGCTTCAAGTTGATATCGTTAATTTCTAATAAATAGCGTGTGATATATCTAACTCTATAGATTCGGCCGTTTTTGACCCATTACACAAAATCAACTAATTCATTGAGTGTGCAATAAAATTTAATATTTCTTCATAAACTTCTAACAAGTTTTCATTATCCTCTTTTTGTTTGACTGATAATGTTGCAGTTTCGATCAACTCAGGTTGCGCATTAAATGCTACAGAAAAGCCAACAGCCTTTGCTAGATAAATGTCATTTTTGCCATCACCTACAAAAACACAATTTTCGGGCCCCATACCATATTCACGCGCGACAAGCTGCATAAAAGCAACTTTACCCTCATTATCAGTTGGTAGAAGATTAAATGACTCCAGTTTTCCTGAAGAGTCAAAAAAAAGTTCACAACCGCTGAAGGAATGATTAATTTTTAACTCTCGCTGAACTTTATCAGCCAGTGCTTTGAAGCCACCTGATATGAGAACTGTAACTACGCCAATTGAATTTAGAAGCTCAAAAAGCTCTTTAGCGCCGTTATGCATTTCCATGTTTGAAACTAGTGTTTCAATATGCGCGCGTTGCAAACCATGTCTTTGAAGTATTAATACTGAATCCCTCATCCAATCTAGATAACCCGTATAACCTCCACTAAGCCATTTATCCTTGGACAGTTCTTCTTCGAGGTAACACCCGTTTCCTAACTCCTTGGCCAAAACTGTCCAAGCACTAGGAGCCACCTTGCCATTATCTAGCGATGATTCTTTTTTAAGTATTGTTCCTTCTAAATCGAAAAACCATATTTTAGGTACGGGGTATGTACTCATTCTTCAACCTCTTAATTACCTAATTTTTATTGATATTTGCAGTCGTATAGTGCAAAACTTACTAAAACATATTATGACTATATCACCTATTACGTAGGCGCCGCACTTTGGTTATTTTAGCTTAACTATATAAAGGATTAGTTAGTGCAATACGACTCAAAAAAAATAATAGAGAAAGGATTGGTGACTGGCAAAGAAGGTGCACCACTAAACAAAGATGAGTTACTTGAAAACTCTGGCCCTTCTAGTATCGACCTCACAATAAGGGAGATCATATATGAAAATTCAGATGGTATCCCGATAAACGTTGACGCACATACATTGAAGCCTCAAGAAACTGTTTGCGTCATCTCTGAACAAGAGTTTGCAATGGACGGTAAAACCGTTGCTTATGTTTTTTTGAAAAATAGTTTATCGCAAGCAGGTTTGCTCGCCTTTAATACGGGAATAGTTGACTCAAATTACCATGGACCTATTTCAACTCTAGTAACGAACTACTCGAAGCGTAATATCGTGTTGAAATCGCCAAACGCAAAGACTTATACAGATAGCAATAATAAAGAGCAATTTTGTTCTTTTTTTAGAGTAGTATTTCATCGAATGCAAATAACAAGCGCGTGTTTACCAACAAACCGTTCATACAATGACTACTTAAATGAACGAATTCGCGATTTCACCAAGATACCAAAAGAGTTTTTAGAAACAAGCAAGCTTACCGAAAAGATATCTGCAGGTTTCAAGAAAGAGGTTGAAGCGGCATCGACTTCACAGAAAATTTGGCTAGGTTTCATAATCACGGGAATTGTAGCGGTCCTATCTTTAGTTCCAATGGTAGCGCAAATGGTATTAGAAAATACAAAGTTTGTTCCGCAGTCTGTTTTAAAAAAACAAGAAGAATATGAAACAAAGATTATGCTACTTGAGGATAAGCTTGACGCTATCGAAAAAGAATTAAAAAAGCGCAATGAGCGCATTTATACGGATAAACAAAAAAACGCTAAAAATGTATAATATCTAAAGGTGCATAAAGCCGACAAAAAACATGCTTTCAAACGGTTTTTCGCCAGCCTTATGTAGTGTCCACTAAAACAACTTATATGTTTATCACTTTTTTTAGTAAATGCCCAAACATAAATGAAGTAGGCGCCTAGAGTACAGACTGGCCAACCTAATACTGGGTCAACGAAGATAACAAGCGCCACCCCACCGTAGATACATAAGTAACTGCGCCCTATATATTTATTGTCGCGGCCTTTGTATCGCCGGTATTTATACTGTTCATCATCCATAAAGAAACCTATTTTGATTTTCCTGACCCTTTTGGCTATTGATTGTGCGCGCTGGGAATCGTAATTTCACTTATTTTCTTCGTCTTTTAATCTCAAGCATTTTCACGACACTTTTGGCAATTTCACTAATAACATTAACGCAAACAGAGTTTCCGAATTGTTTGTAAATTTGTACTTGGGAGACTGCATCTACATTAAACTCTTCTGGGAACCCTTGCAGTCTGGCACATTCACGTGGGGTTAATTTCCTAGGGCGCTTACCCAAGTGAGTTTGATCAATTAGAATTTCAGAGCCATCTTTGTAATACCTTGCGCTTAGAGTGCTGGTATACTCACTATCAGAATTAAACAAAGAATACCCGAAACCATTACCTTTGTTTTTATGCTCAAGCTTACGTCGTTGATGACCACTCCACAATTTTTCAGATATAGTATATTTATCATCTATGGAATCGATGGCGCCTAAGTCTTCCAATATATCGCCAAGCCTAGTTTTCGTTTTCGGAGGCACCGGCCATTGAAACTCAGAATCGAAATCGACGTCAGAAAAGTAACCTTTATCAAATCCGACAATGTAGACTCGCTCTCTATTTTGAGGTGCACCGAAATCAGCTGCTCTCAATACCTTGTAATCAACCCAATAATTGAGCTTTTCACCTAGCGCTTGCTTTGCTTCGTCGCTGATCGGAATATCATCAGTCACTTCAAATTCTAGCTGACCTCGTAATATACCTAATATAGTTTTTAGTGTATTACCTTTGTCGTGGCCCTTAAGTTGCTTAACATTTTCTAAGAGAAAAGCTTTTGGTCGCTTTTCTGCCAATATACGTTGAATTTCGAAGAACATCGTACCTCGAGTATCACTAAAGCCCTGCTTCAGACCAGCTTGACTGAAAGCTTGGCAAGGAAACCCCCCTAATAATACGTCGTGTTCAGGAATGTCTACTGCTGCGATTTTAGTAATGTCGCCACTCGGTACCTCTCCGAAATTTGCTAAGTATGTTTTTTGCGCGAACTTATCCCATTCCGAAGAAAAAACACATTTTCCATTTTGAGCCTGAAAGGGAAGCCTAATTCCGCCTATTCCAGCAAATAAGTCTATAAAGGTGAATGAAGGTTCAGTTACCTTTGCGCCGCTGAAGGGCGCATTCAAGTGAAGCGCGCGAAGTTCAGACTCTAGACTTTTAATTTTTTCAATTTTAACTTTTGTTGGTTTGTGTTCCCCTGTTTCCCAACCTCTTATTGTGCGTTCACCAGCTGAGGACATACCAAGCAAATTCGCGAACTCGGTTCGTCCTAAACCTAGTTTTAATCTAGTGTTTTTTACAAAATTCTGTATATTTTCAAAGTTCGACATTAAATAGCGGCCTTAACTAGTAAACTTATCCGGTTTTCATCCCTGATGATAAACCTGTATAAATTAACAGTCAATTCTTATCGCCTTTATTATTATAAGTGCATCAAGGAAGTGAAGTACCTCATGCAAATATTGAATTTAAGAATTCCTTCTCACGATTTAGTTTATATTACTTGCGATGAATATATCCCCGAAGATATTTTGCTCGATGACTTCTTTCTTCCAATTAAGAGGCTACTTACAGTTCGCTTAGACACACAGACTGACAAGTACCCTCACATCGATTTTGATACCCTTAAAATCGATATGATACCGATATTGAATCAGCTAACGGCTACACAAACTAAAGCGCTTAGAAGGCTTGGATATGCGGGCCGTTCTATTAATGCGGCAGAATGGAATAAAGCACGCGAGCACAAAGCAATAATGCTCTTTTTATGGTTTTACCCACATTTCGCTAATTTACTAACGAATGTGCATTTATTAGCGGCTATAGTGATTCGCGCCACGGAATTGCATTTTCTTGAACCGATCAATACAAAAAACTTTGTGTCAGCGAAAAAGTTCATAGACAAGATAAATAGGGAAAGATGGACAAGAGCCCAAACTCAGAGTGAACAGCAAAGTGGAGTATCGAATCTAGGGCAAGTTTCTGAAACTCTTCTTGAAAAAGCTCTTGGCAAGTTAATAGACGGTAAAAATTTTTTCAAGACGAATAACCAGAAAGTTCAGTCTTATGGCGACTTCGTACTGATGTGTTTACCGAATAACCTTTGGTTATCAGTTAAGTCAAATTTTGCACGAGAGAGACTTTTAGCGTCGGGATATACTACTGATATATTAGGGGTTGGTTTTTTTACAAGTGCAGATGAGTTTATAAGTGCCGCAAAGGTCAGGAACTTTCAAAGGGTCGGCTTCCTTGCGATGTACTTACCTGAAATCCCAATATCCGAACAGCAAATAGAAAATAACACCAATACATTTGAACAAGTAGTGGATTTCTATAGCCAAAGTGCTGGGCTTCCAAAAAATATTAACGGGACTAACTTTATAAGGCCGTTGTCGGAATTACATGAAGATTTACATAGGATGCTAGAAATTGACGATGTAGCTAAACGCACCACCATTGACTTTTAGAGCGACAATTGGCTATTTGGTAGAGCTTAATTGAGAGAAGATACGAACTATTTGCAGGCTTACCGCCTGCGTATTTCGGTGACTCCGATCTATCGTTTCATTTTTATGCTGTCACTTCTTCTTTTTTGTCCCTACCAGTTTTACCTTAAGTGATCGGTTTGGTCTAGTTTCCTCATCAATTCGCCAGCCAACACAATTCGAAGACTGTTGTGCAGTAACCGATCGAGTAATGCGCCTGCTACAGTAGGGAGTGGACACGCTATTCTTTGGATGCGCCACTTAGGTACTTTCATTTGAAACTTGGACACAAGGCTAAAACTGTTAGCCTACTGGAATGAGTCCATATGGATATATTTCTTAAATAGTTGGGTTGTAGAGATTCCTTCTGTGTAAGGTATTACTACACGGGAAATACTTTTTAAAGCGCTCATAGGCTCTTCTTTTTCAGATGATTCAAAAATAATATCTGGTCTTATTTTAGAAATGTAAAACATTGAATTATGAACTTTGATAAAAGCTTTTGGATAGGTTTCAATTATTCTGGCTAAACGCTTATTTTGATTCTCGATAGGTCGTAATTTCCCTTTTCGACGCTTAACTCTACTATCACAGTCAATGCCGATGTACAATACATCGCACTTTGCCATACATTGCTCAAGAAATCGTTTATGACCCTCATGAAAAAAATCAAACACACCAGATGTATACCCGACTATCATATGGCAATCTTCATTAGTTTTTGGATGAGTGCCAAATTATCATCCTCTTTATATACACCTAGATAAACTAGAACACTTCTCTGATGAGTTTTAAGAGTGGACTCAACAGCCTCCACCGTTAACGAAATCGCTTCATCTTGAGGAACTTTACCACTGCCTAAGCCAAAAATTGGAATAAAAATAGATTCATAATTCATTTCAATAGCATAGTTAACAGAAAACTCGATTATCCTTTTGATAGAGGAGCTATCTAATATCGTAGGCATACCTGCCCTTTTTTCTATTGCAACAGCATTGATTATCGCTTTTATGCCAAAGGCAGCCGCCTCGAAGGGCGGAGACACTATACATGTTCCTCTGTTGTATGGTCCCAAATTAGGTTGTTTAGTTTTCCAATTTGAAATATGTTTATTTAAGTTATCTTCTTCGACCTCACCTCTTTCATTTATTACTGCAGCCATTTTTCTTAGGCGGCCAGATATTGACGAACTGCTGATACTCCCTAAATCTAAGTTTGTGTCCTCAGAGCTTACAACTAAATCAATTTTGTTGATATTTTCAATTGAACCGAAGAATATTTTTATCACGGAATTATTTACAGAAAAGTGTCCTAATTCAGTTAACCTATCTACCAACATATGTTCTTTTGACAGGTTACTTCGATACTCTAAAATTCCAAGGCCTATTCCAAATGATAAACATAAATAAAATGACAATGGTGGAAAAAAATCAGATGCTAACTTCTCATCTACGGCATAATTTAAAAGATTGCTCAGCAGCCACTGCCATAAGGGTGTATCAGCGATTGCGATAGTAACTGCACCAGAGACTAAAATAATAGAAAGCTTACCTAAAATGCGCCGTTTGAGATGTTTTATTAAGTAAGAAGTAAAAAAATATTTAAGTAAACTCATATTAGACCAATGACATTAAAAAAAAATAAAATAAAACTGTTCCATGGTACAACATTGAACAGGGCCGAAGCTATATTGAATACCCAAATTATTTTTTCCCATAATGATGAGGATTGGCTTGGAAACGGCGCATATTTTTTCATAGATGGCATATCATCAGGAAAAGAATCCGCAATAGAATGGGCGTTTAATACCTATCCCCAAGAAGAAATTAAAATTATCGAGGCGACAGTTTCTTTTCATAATAGACACGCCTTGGATTTGAGAAAGCTAGAAGATTTAAAGATTTACAACGAAGCTAGAAATGAAATAATAATTACAGACTATAGTGAATTAAGCACTAGAAGAGACCTATCAATAAAGAAGCGGAAAGACATCAGGCTTGATGACACTATAATTACAAACAAGGTGATAAAACGCTTAAATAAAAAATTACTTATTCATAATGTATATATAAAGGATAGAAAACAAAGAAAGCTAATATTAGAGTCGTGTTATCCAAATTGCACCGCTGTTTCATTAAACGATCTAAGTTTAATTGACAACTTGGAAATTAGCACTTTGAAAGATTGATCCTTATTTTTAAAGTACACGAAGAATTAGAATGCCACTAAAATAAATCAAGTATTATATCGAGCGTAACCGTCTCTGATTTTCGTTTTCTTTATACAAAAAACGTTATTGAAGCAGGGGATAATGGAAAGTAGGCATAGTTTGCAAAACTTATGGGGAGCGTGTTTTTTTGTAAGTGCAAAGACTAGGCTATTCGCTCTCTTTTAAAAGAAAAACTCGATACAGAAACAGGTGAACTTAAGCAAAGTTACTTTGACGCTGTTGTTTCGATCTCGCTTCGAGGAATAAAGCTAGGCGAAAAAGAGGTTATTACTAGAATTCACGAATGGCGATTAGAAAATCGTGGTATTAGAGCCGTGTAGCGGCTCAGACGCTTTTACTTGGAGTTCTGTAAATAAGTGTACTAAATCTTAAATTCGTAGTTGAAAAATCGCACTACTCCCCCCATGTTAATCTTGTTGTGTTTCTCGCGCTCAATTATCAGTAAAACTGGTTGCGCGAATGGCGAAACACTGGCGAGTTAAAGCTCGGGTGACTTTGCGCCTTGGCTTTCGGGTCTTCATCGCTGCGCTTATATCATGCTGTAATGGTCATGCGGTTGGATTCGATATATTCGTCACTTGTTTGTGGCTTCTTGCCCCGATAATTCGGGAAGCCATTAAAGCCTTTTCAGAGCGGCTAAGCGGCGCTGGGAGAGCGGGAAACGTGCAATTGCGGATGCGAGTCCGTTCTAGCTCAGCTCAGTTGCTTAAACTTGCATTTATTATATTGCAAATAGTCGAAGAAATTCTAAATTTGACACAACAGGAGCCGGAAATGAACGTGGTAAGAAAAATGATTCGTATTTACAATGCAATACCTTTGTTACGAAAGCTTTTTGCTCAATTATCTGTAAAACTGGTTGCGCGAATGGCGAAACATTGGCAACGTAAAGCTCGGGTGACTTTGCGCCTTGGCTTTCGGGTCTTCATCGCTGCGCTTATATCATGCTGTAATGGTCATGCGGTTGGATTCGCAACTTTCGTTCTTGTGCCCGGGGCTTAAAGAACACATACGAAGCAGAAACGAGATTTACTTGGCAAAATCAGCTCTTCAAGAAATATCATCGCTTTCCAATTTGGAAGCTGTCTGGAAGGAAATGTTTTCGAGCATTCCTAAGAAAAAAAGGCACAGCTCTGGTTTTGATGATATCTCAGCAGAATATTTTGAAAAAAATAAGAAAACCTTTCTAACCAATATTAGCCGTCTTTTACTTACTAAAGATTACAAACCCCTCCCTCTTGTTGCTTATTTCATTCCCAAAAGCAGCGGAAAAGACAGAGTTATCTGCGTACCCACTATAACAGACAGACTAGTCCAGCGAGCGGTCTTGAGCTACCTGAATGAAAAAGGTTACACCCTAGACAATAAAATCAGCTTTGGCTTTATCAAAGGCTCAGAGAATGGCGTGAAGCCCTCCTTAAATAAAGCTATAGAGTTAAGGAATAGCTCACGGTGGGCATACAAAGCGGATATTAGTGCATTCTTCGATACTGTAGATAGAGACTTACTTAAACGGGCTATTACCAAAAAAATAAGAGCAGCTACGATTCGAGAGCTAATTTGCAGCTTTGTTGATACAGAAGTAAAGGTGAGAAATTCATCTGAAAAGAACAAGCTAAGCAAAAACGGGATCAACGATGGAATAGGGCTTAGACAAGGCATGCCAATTTCGCCTTACTTGGCAAACTTATTCTTAGGGGACTTCGACAAACTTATTATTAAGAAAAGGATTAAAATGGTTCGCTATGCAGACGATCTCATTGCGTTTGCAGAAAGCCGCAAGGACTGCGAAAGCATTCACACCCTTTGCAAAGCGAAGTTGAGTTCACTAGGACTCAAAATACATGATATCGCCCTTGGCAGTAAAACAGAGATTAAGGAGCCAAACGAGACCGTAGAGTTTTTGGGCGTTGGACTAGAAGATACCCCCACGGGGAAATATCACTTAACAATTCCACATTCGAAAAAAAAGCTAATCAAGAACGAACTCTATAAGTACAAAGATATATCTTTCTGTGTAAAGCACGGCTTAAATATATCGAAGCTCCAATCATTAATGTTAAACAAAATTGACGGGTACTTGGAAGCTTACAATCATTGTAAGAACGTCCAGTCACTAGATAACTTTCTGACTGACACCTATCGACAAATTATGCATGCCATACTGCTTGACGAATACGACATCGATCTGAATTCTCTGTCGAAAAAGCAGATAGCCTTCTTAAGATTGACAATCAAGTAGCGCCGAAAAACTGCTACACATTTGCTACATATTTCAAAAAAAGAAATTTTAAAAAGGAAAGAATAAGGCTACAGCCCTTTAAAAAATGAACACCCAGCACAATTTGAACACGAGACCTTTGCCTCCGGAGTGAAAAGCCATTGCTCAGCTTTTCATGGGTTAACTCTCAATCGCCCTATCAAGGCTTTCATCCTTGTCGAAATAAAGCTGGCTCAGCTGGCTTTTCTTTATTTGGTATGTCGCACTGGCAAAGGCCAGCCCTTCTTTAAAGCCACTAAATTCTTCATCAAACACCTCGCGCTTTGGTTTTGCCACCCGCTTTTTTTAACACGCTAATTATTAGCGCTAATTGAGTTTATAATAGCGGTTAAACAGTTTTTGAATTACATCGACCAACTTGAGTAGAGCATGGCCCATAAAGTACGTTATAAGTTCAAAGGTGTGGCAAAAGAGATAAATTTTTCTTACAGCCGCCATCAAAATATGCATGAAGCCGTGGCCGAAGCTGAGGGAATAGACCTTTCCCAGTTCCTGCAAACTGAACAGCAACTTGCCGCTATCAGTAAAGACAAAAAAACCGT
>Ga0209562_1000675_pt1 | contig 11972 bp, 8 predicted proteins | sample WorMetvacBELIZE2_FD_187399 | JGI IMG/M metagenome (GOLD analysis project Ga0209562, IMG submission 187399) | Marine gutless worms symbiont microbial communities from Max Planck institute for Marine Microbiology, Germany - Olavius vacuus BELIZE.2... | ecosystem: Host-associated > Annelida >...
CGTATGGTGGCCCGTAAGTGCCACCCTTCACCCAGAAACTTCACACCACACCCACACCACACCGACACCACAACCACACCACATCCACACCACAACCACACGACACCCACACCACAACCACACCACACCCACACCACATCCACACCACAACCACACCACATCGACACCACACCGACACCACATCCACACCACATCCACACCACAACCACACGACACCCACACGACACCCACACCACACCGACACCACACCGACACCACATCCACACCACAACCACACCACAACGGAAGTAGAAGTCACACCACAACGGAAATGACGTCGTTCTGGCGCGAAAGCATAGTACTGTAGCCATGGTAATAGCAAAGCCATTAAATATTCTAGACTAGAATATTTAATGGCTTTGGTAATAGAGCATAGAATGCTGCATAGCAACCGTAGTTACGATAAGAATAGTGTTAGTGTCAGATCGGCGATCTGATAGTAAGTACGCTAATAATTGATAGGGTCAGATCGTGGCGATCTGACACTAAAATGTTGTAAAAATTGATAGGTTCAGATCGGCTATCTGACGTTAAGTAGCTTGGTAATTGATAGCGTCAGATCGCCACTACATTACAACAAATTGTTGTGAAAACAAGATCAGCGAGCACGAAATCATGTCTTTAAACAACAATATAGATGAGGAAGTTTGCAAATTGCGGCGGAAATGCCATTGATTCTGCACATTATTTTACGGCTATACAACCTACCCCCTAAATTAACGGTACCGGCCCGCTATCGCAAAGGTCCGCTATCGCAAAAGTCCGCTATCGCAAAGGTCCCGGGTTAGGGTTAGGGTTAGGGTTAGGGTTAGGGTTAGTTTGCCGCTCACGCCTACAATTTAAAAGAAAAAGATTGTTTGTATCCAGTCCAGTCCACCCTGGACCTTTGCGATAGCGGACCCGAATCAAATTAACCGTCTTACGGTCTTCAGCCGTTATTAGTCAACTTTAGCCATCTTTAGTCGTCTTTGTGGTAATTGGACGGACCGGTTGGTACAGTCAACAACACAGAACACAAAGTTACAATGAAAACATCGCCGATCTGAACCTATCAATTTTCCATCACTTTAACGTGACGTGTCTAACTGCCAAACTGTCTAACTAAGACGGCTAGCGTAGCCAAGCATAGACTTCGCGAGCCAAAAAATTCTTGCCTACGATCGGCTTGCAACTCATCTGGTGAGTGATAATAGGTGTTATTTAGTTTTATTTGCTGGAAAATATGGATAAAAGATAATTTTTTTTATTTATTTGCCCATATTTTTGCACCAGTGTTGAGCATTAACAGTTTATGAGTACTGACGACAAAAATATATATTTTTATATTTTTTGGCCAATATTTTTTACTTGCTAATGTAGTAAATAGGTCACTCCGTCTAACTAGTAGAAGCTAGCCAAACGTAGGCAAGCGTAGCTTAGGCTAGCTTCGGCTACTAGTTGGACACGTCTCAGATCTCCACGATCTGACCCTATCAATTATTGACGTACTTACTATCAGATCGCCGATCTGACACTATAATTATCGTTACGATAAAGAGTAGCAAGTTGATATTGAAGTGAAGTGTAGTGGAATAGTACGCGGTGATTGTCCAGTGCTGTGCTGTGCCTTGCGGCATTCCTCCGGACTCAGGTCGTCGCTCGTCGATGAATGCAATGCTTCTGTATGTTTATTCGTAGTGACTCCTGTCCCGAGTCCACCTGTTTAGTCCTCGGAGTCCGAGTGTCCGACCTCCTGACTGAGTGAGTCATTTGACTCTGAGCTCTTCAATGAGTCTTCAATCATTCACTGTGAGTGAATTTGAAGTCTGAAACACATTACATCATCACGTAATCGTTTTGGCATTACTGCATTTCAATTTTCATCAGTATATACTATATAGGCCTACATCGCCGGTGTCACTTACAATTGCTAAACGGTATATAGGGGCCTATATGGACCTGCACAAAAAAATCCGGATAAAATCCGGATATCCGGATTTGGTGTGAAAAATATCAGAAAATCCGGATTTGAAAAAGTGGATGGATATTGCAAACCCTGTACGCGACTCTTCGCGTACTGGACATTGCGCCTACTGTTTGGTCATTTCGCCTACTGGACACTTCTTGTTGGTGCAAGTATATTGTTTAGCGGCATTTGCAGCTAGTAATCTGTGCTAAACAAAAACCTTTTGGGAAAGACTACACAATCGGTAAACTGCACTGTAACTGGCCAATGTCTGCGCATATGTCACAGGCCTTCACTGAATAAGCTGCACGTCCAATGTACCGATAGTGTAATCATGCCAACTTTTGTACTTTTCTCAATTTGCTCTGTTTTCGTACGGCTCATGATACGACCTAGAACGTTTTTGTTTGTCGCAGGTAGTACGATAATTACAGTACGTGTTTTTGGTGGTTTAGTTTGATTGGCCGCAACATTTCATAAATTAGTGTAATTGTGTTATAGTAGGCCTATATCTTAAATATTGCTGTTATGTGTTTCAGTAAGATTTTACTGTTGTGTATACTGATTCAATTTTGTAAAGTCCATAAGAATGGAATATTTAGGCCACCATTCACCACGTCACTCAACATAACATATATGAGGGGCAACAATGGCTGCACGCTTGCATACCACATTTGAAGTACATTATCATAATGTACTTCAAATGTCATTATGACATTAGACCTGCTGGAGTACTTTATTCTGTGGTCGTAACGACATGCCATGTCTGCGTTACACACTAGATTAATGCAAAAAATATGATTACATATTTGGGAGCAAAAGTTCCCTGCAGCGCATGTTGCAGTGAGCGAAAGTTCCATGGTCCACTCCATTATAACTTTTGCTCATGGGGGTGAATTGGCCCATGAGCGAAAAGGCTGTTATTCTGTCATCAGATGCTTATTCTGCTGTTGGCTTACAGAGTATCTATTCATATGGCCGACCATGTCAGTAATGTAGTGATTTATCAGTAATAGGGTTAGGGTGAGCAGAGTTAGTAGGAGCAGTAGAGTTACGGATATGCATAACTTAGGTATAGGGTTATGCCGGCATAGCATCGTTCATGCATTTGACTTATTGGTAAATTAGCTATTCACGTGGACGGCTGTATGAATAGCAACAGTCATTGTTTTAACCCTGTAGCAGTGATATTTTACTTTACAAAATAATTCCCATTTCATTTTTATTATTCAACTCTTGTGATATAACTGCAGTTTCACTTTATTCTTACCGCAGTACGCAGTATGCTGCACCGCGATTTTCCTATGGCAAATACGTCCGTCCGTCCGTCATATGCGTGCATTGTGACGAAAGGAAAGAACTTTCTGCCAACGTTCTTACACCATACGAAAGATCCATGCATGTAGCTTTCCGACACAAAGAATGGTTGCTGGGGGACGTCTGCTTCTACGTCAAATTTTAGGTCCCATTGACTGCCCCCCTTCAAAAATGCCGACTTCCAGCCTATATTCGCTTGTAGCGTCTCAGCGTAGTGACCAGTGAAAACGGTTTGATTATCACTAATAGGAAGTCTACCTGGGGCTTTCCGACGAGCCTAAGATGAACCCCGTACGTTGTCCCTAAGTCCCCCTAAGGGTGGGTCAAAAAGGCAAAGTTAGCGGTTTTAGACTACAAGTATAGACTTCTATGGAAAAAAAAGATTGCTCTAAAGTTTCTGTGTGAAAACATTCAGCAGCGGAATTGTAGGACATTCATTGCCCTATCCAATGTTGCACATATAGTTCGTGTGAGACGTCCCAGGCAAGTGTAGCAGGCCAAATTATAGACACATAGAACTAAGGCCGCGGTTTCCACTAGCAAGGCACTAATGAAGTGTTTACAATATACTGTAAAACATGAATATTTCGCGTGCATCTAATTTTCGCGATTTGAGCACAATCGCGAAATTAAATACACGCAAATTTCCGGAATTGCCCATCACTATAACTACATATGCATAGAATATCAACATTTCCACCAAAGTCCGCCAAATTAAAATGCAGCAAATTTTCTACATAAGAAAATCGCGAAATTAAGATGCAGCGAAAACATAGTGTTCTGCAGTACCTAGTCCTCGTAACAATGCAATGTTATTTGCTACTTGCTGAAATAGCACAATTTGTAAGTGTGTCTCCTCTCCTGTTTAGAACATGTAATGTAGTCAACTGCTGTGGTGTATGTATCTGTTTATATGTGTATAAACTTTTTACTGCTGCTATTTTGTAGACGGCTTTATGGAGGAGAATGAATTAATTACACATTATTTTTACAGCGGATTCAGCTATGCTATAATTCTTCGGTTGCTATCTGAATACCATGACATTCATATCAGTCGCAGGTCGGTGTTTACTAGTTCTTTCTGCATGCTTTCTGTTGTGTCATGTCATCGCAATTCCGTCTGTCGTCTGTCTGTCGTCTCTCTGTCTGTCGTCTGTAACGTTCGTACACCCTACTCAGGTGATTGAAATTTTCGGCAATGTTTCTACGCCATTTGGTACGTTGGCCATCTGTGACCTTTCGGTCAAAATTTTACGTAGATCGTCACAGGGGAACCCCTCCATCGGGGGAGTTCAACACAAGAGGGGTGGCTGAATATAGCGATTTTGGACCTATCGAACGCTATAACTCAGAAACAGTGCAAGATAGGAGCTGAGTTAATATTAATCACTAATAGGAAGTCGCATATGAGCTTTCGATTGGTACCAAACTCGGTGACCTTGGATGACCTTGAACGGCGTAATAGCCCTAACGGCATGGTAATTTCATCGAATTCGGTAGCTTTTGGGGCGGATTATGTAAAAGTGGTTGAAGATACACTGATACTTTCTGCAGAGGAAATGTAGGCCCAAAAATGAAGTTTTGAGTGATATAGCACTTACGACGATATTTGCTGGGGATCACCCCTAGCGAGAGCGTTAACGTAAGGCACTGCTCTCTCGCTAGCGAGAATTTGACCAATAATCAGCCATAACTTGCAAACGGTACAAAATAGGAGCGAAGTTAGTATTAATCACTAATAGGAAGTCGTATATGAGCGTTCGATTGGTACCAAAATCGATGACCTTGAATGACCTTGAACGGCGTAATGGCCGTTATATTGCGTTATTTCACTGAATTTGCATGTCATTGGTCCATTGCACAACATTTACAAGTGCTGTATGTGTCAATTTTGGTTTAGGACACTGCTAAGACGACTGAGTGATATGAATTTACGTCGTCGCAACCAGTCATCGCCAATGTTGGCAGTATGGAATGCTGTGCAAGCTGAATTGCGTGGTCCAGGTAACTGCACACCGGTTGGATTTGTTTACATGGTGTGTTTGACTAAGCCGGCTCTTAGTCGCTTTTTGAACGCACTTAAAATCCTCCGGTATCATATTGTATCATAATAAAAATGGCAAAGTATGATCTGTGTGGTTGCCTGCCTATTGATACAACTGTAATTGCTTGTGCAGTGTTGGATTCTGGTGGATAAGTGTGCTTTTCAAAGGAGTTTGGTGAGATTTCCTTGTCACAGAATGTGAAGTACATACATGGTGGTCGCAAAAATGCAGCCATTTAGATATGTGTAAGAATTATGTCGGACTCGGATGTGAACACATCTTGATAATTTCCGATAAGAGATAAATTTGACACAAAGATACATAGTTATCCATCATATATGTTCACTGACTCAGTATTTATCATTGACTGCACAGGCCTTTATATGCTGTGTGACGTCAGTTTATCTCAGAGAATAACGAAGGTCCACTTTTTCCCATAACTTTACCACATTTCGTCATATATGCACTTTGTTAAAAAATAACCTGTGGATAATCAGCAAGCTGTGAACAATTATCATGTAGTTAAAGTTTGTTGACTGTTGATAATCAGTTTGCAAGTTATTGCTAAATCTGTCCGCACAACTCCAAACAAATAAAACAAGAAGCTTAGCTGCCAAAGACATAGCACACATCTGTGGTATTTGCGCTGTTCAAGGTCATTCAAGGTCAATAATTTTTATACCATTGCTACCAATGATACTAAAATGATAACTTGTATGTAACTTTACATTACTAAATAATACAAACTTATATTCCATCTAGCAACGTTTCCAGTATTTATCACACTGTAGTGATCAAATTTTCGCTTTTGACAGGTATGCATGTCTTCACCACACCTGTTCTCTCTGCGGGTATCGCTATAAAACATACGAAATGATGTACAGTACATTGTCTGTGCTGTGTTATTTTTATTGACAGTATGGTTATAACCTCAGTCATTTTTATGTAGTAGGCTCTCAAAGCCGCCGATTTCAAACTGCGCACTTAAACAATTTTTGACATTATCCACATGAAATATGTGTAAATTAATTACATTTTATGTCACATATGGAATAAAATACAGTGTGTTCCAAAAAAATTGACGCCAAAATAGAAATCATAATAACTGCGACAAATCTTATCCGAATTAAATATCCTCTTACCAGCTTTAATTATCTCCTTTCTGGTGCAAACATTGCAAATTTCAACAAAATCCACTGCAGTTTTTGAGCAACAGCTGTTTAAAAAATAGAACTCAAAAACAGAAGTTTCCAATATGGAAAAGCCGCCTTAGCAGTTCGTACGCAATACTATCAGTTACAGTTTGTGCTCAAAGTGGTCGCCATTTGCAAAGACATTTGCATGTCTCTTGTGCAGACCGTACGTTCTCTGCTGCTGCCGGACTTCCTGTCTGCAGACCCTGTAGCGTCAATCTGCCGCAGAAGTTGGTCCAGTGGTGAACAAGACCAGTCCTTGTCAGGAAATTCCTCCAACAACTGTCTGGCAATGTAACCCTTACTCTGCCTTAAAACTTTGATCAGTATTCTGTCCTCTTTAGTAAAAACCATTGATTTTTACGTCAACCAAACGCGTCACAAAAGTGTAACCAACATTATGTCATTATTCGTAACACTTCATGCAGTACGTATGCTAATTGGTATTTTCCATATTGGAAAATTCTGTTTTTAAGTTCCATTTTTTAAAAAGTTGTTGCTCAGAAATCATGTTTTGGATTTTGTTAAAATTTGCAACATTTGTGACAGAAAGGCGATAATTGAAGCTGCTAAGAGGATAATTAATTCTGATAAGGTGTGCCGTAGTTATAGTGATTTGAATTTTGGCGTCACTTTTTTTGGAACACAGTGTAGAGTGTTCCTTTTTCGCAGTTTTCTGACTGCGAATTCCTTTTACAAAACCACATAGGGCATGTTATACAGTCGGAAGGCAGAAAGTGAATGATGTGCTGTGCTTGACCATCATTGCAAATACTCAGAAAGAGAAACCAAATAAAGTTGCTTATACACATACAGCTGTGCATTTTTTGCCCACCATGTACATCAAGTACTGATGTTTTAATGTTAGGTCTGTCTGTAATAACTTCATTGGACAACTTGGTTTTCCTTGTACAATTTTCCCATCATTTACTTTCAACTTTTTTCAATTTGGTCAATTTGTCTCTTCGTAACCGACAACGTTTTTTGGCCGCTGAGACGTTACGTCACGCTGTGACCTTGACCTTTGACCCGTAGACCTTGAACGTTTCAGGTACATCGGGTCACGTGGTCAATGTCTGTATAAAATTTGAGCAAAACGGAACAACCCACCACTGAGTTATTGATTATTTCAGAAGTTTGTAAGCACGGTTTTTGTATGGTTTCTGCAGTTCTTAAAAGCTGTCCCCCTCAGTAAGTCAGACGACTGTGCACCAAACTGAACCAAATTTGGTGACAACATACAACATTCATCTGCCCATTTGTCTGCTGTTTAAGATTTGAAATATCTCACTCCATGTCGACATGAGAGCTGCAATAAAACGAGGTTATTTGGAATTTTGACCTGCTATTGGCGATCTTGGTTGTGACCAAAAGTGGATTTTCAAAACTCTGTCATCTGCGGGATAGCATTGCACATCAGTGTGCCAACTTTTATGACAGACGGTACATGTGCAGCTGAGTTGTCGACTATTACGCAAAGTTTTTGTGTTGGCGTTCTAGAGGGTGTCTGAATAAAAGAAAAGTGTTCTCAGGGGGCGTGGACCAATCGGCACCAAATTTGGTGGGGACATAGGCCAATCATCCGGACACACCAAGTTTAACAATCATTCACATACCTTGCACCGAAACGATGGACGCTTAAAGTCAAGTGTCATTGAGCGATGAAGCCAAAAATTGCCAAAACTCGCACTTTTTGACCCCATGCAAAAATTGGGGGAGGGGTGGGGATATTTCTCCGTACCTTTGAGTAGTGGTGCATATGCCCGAACGTCCAGTATACATTTCATGGGTGGCAGGTGCGTTGTCTACCAAAGTGAAAGGGTGAAAAATTATTGCATTAAATATTAATAATAAAAGACGGCAGCAATTATTAAGGCCTTCCATCATACCTGCTGAGCGGCCTAAAACCAGCATAAACAGACAAATTTCGTTGTCTGTTACATATCACTTAGCATTACGTTAGTTACAACTTCATCTGATTGTTATACTGTCTAGCTTACAATTCATGTGCTGTTCTGGTTAAAAGAGCCCAAATTTGTACACAACATCCAGAAAACATAACCGATCTTCACAATTCTTTCACTGTTACAAAGCAAATGAAATTGGCTATCAAACTCATATAACATTGTCAACCACACCTTAAGTATATCCCTGCACTACGTTGGAAATTAGAAGTCCAAATTTGGTCAACATTATTCCACTGTGCTCTTATAAAAACGTATTTCATTTAATTACATTTAACTCGGTGAAATCTTAACAAATTTTCACAATTCTTTCACTGCTGAGCTAATGACACTGTTCAGCTGCTGCAGCAAGACACATCGCAGTTCTTCGCATCCAACCTGTGGCCGCCAAACCGCCCATACTTGAGCCGGTTGACTACCACATTTGGGTCTGATGCAGGGGCGAGTTTACAAAACTCCACTCCGTGACACAGCTGACCTCAAGCAGCGCCTCATTCAGACGGGGTCAAACATAATGCAGGCGGCTGTCGACAAAGCCTATGACGAGTGGAGGCTTAGACTATGAGCTTGTGTCAAAGAAAAGGGTCCTCACTTCAGACACACAATGTAACCACTAACCAACCACCTCCTTCTAAAGCCACCCATGTCCACCACATAACTGCTCACATGTTTCGGAAGAAAATAAATATGCCTTCAAAAAGCGTGTACTTTTGTTCACAATTTTCCTTTTTTCAGGAATGAAAGAATTATGAAAATCGGTTAACATTTCACCAAGTTAAAGCTAATAACATAATGCCTTCTTAAGAGCACAGTGTAACTTTCACCTTATTTAGAATTGTAATTTCCCCAGGTAGTGAAGCAACATACTTAAGGTGTGGTGGACAGCGTTATTTGGGGTCTTCCAGCAAATTTCGTAGTCTTTCTAACAGTGAAGAATTTTGAAGATCGGTTAACTTTCGGCCACATCATAACAACTTAAACCATGCACATTTTTGGGGGACAGCGTATAGTTTTGAGAAGAACAGAATGACAAAGAGTCGGGAGTTACTGGCACTATGTTCAAATTTTGAGGCTAAAACTATTCCGGTTTTGGACGTGTAAATAATTGAACGAATGACGGGAATCTACGAGTATGGAGATAGTAATTTTTGTCTCGTTTACCGCAGTTTGTTTATATCACATGCATTGTGTTCAGTGAATATGTTACACTGGCACACTGCTTTTTGGTGATAATTGCTACATGTATCAGATACAAACTAGTTGTGCTGGACTATGCAAGGCAAATTGTGACAACCAAAGTTGCCAATTTGCTGCGAACTTTGTTAGGTCGTGTTGGTGGATATCGATCTGTGTGGCATACTCTTCGCATGAAGTACAACCTCATCACAACACGTGAGACTGTGCGCCTCATGCTTCGACAGATTGATCCTATTGGTGTGCAAAGTCGACAGCGCCATCGCCTGTAACGACGCACCTATGTCAGCCGTGGCCCCAATGACACGTGGCTTGTGGACGGTTATGACAAATTACGTCCATATGGGATTCTCATCAGCGGGTAACAATGATGAAAATAATAATATACACATTGCAGTCATGCCATACGGTCATAACTTCGGAGGATGTGGAAAGAATTCACATGTAGTTGACAGGCCTGCATTGCTTACAGTGAAAAGGTGTCATTACATAACTGCAATATTATGTTAGACCAGTTGTTGTAATGGAAATGACTGAGTAACTATTCATTCATATTCGTTTAATAAAAAGTTTGACATATCGCAAACCATACTAGACAAAGTTATGTAATTTCATATGGGATATGCTGACATATACTTAATCAGCATCAACATGGATTTCGGTTGTTGACTGAGCAGAAGACTGCGTGCTGGACAACACTCATGTATCAACCCAGTGAGTGAGTTTGCCACAGCGTTGGCTACTTGCTTGGCCATGCTAATTAGACAGCATGTAGCTGAACTGATTTTCTAATCACAAAACAATCAGTCCATCTCTATTGTAGTTTTTTCCCGCATTGCTTTCCTGCTGAAATCCAGTCAAGGCATTCATCTGTCAAATTGCTCATTTCATTCTTGTTCATGTGTAAATGCAAAACATATGCACTGTAGTATCGTGTACCTCAAATCTCTAGGTGTGTGACTTGTGTTCATAATTTTAACCACTTACACTGTTTTATGTTTGTGCAGATGCATTGATGGCTATTCAAGAAAGATTATCTGGCTCAATGCCTCTTATACGAATCACAAACCCGAGCTGATAGCGTCATATTTCGTTAGAAGTGTTTCCCACATTGGCGGCTATCCCCAACGTGTGCGGACAGACTGTGGCACGGAAAACGTGACTGTTGCAGCCATCCAGTGCATTTGCACTTGGGGATGAGTCGGCGCACAGATATGGCACCTCTCCAGGCAACCAGCGTATCGAGGCCTGGTGGTCTTTCTTCCGCCGCAATCGCAGCCAGTTTTGGCTTACACTATTTGAACAGTTGATTGAATCGGGTGCTTTTCATCCAGAAAACCCGAAGGAGATAGAATGTCTACGATACAGCTTCATGGCTGTAGTTCAGTCAGATTTGGACGAGATCAGAAGGCACTGGAACACACACAGGATCCGTCCTAGTGTCGGTTCCAGATGCCCAGCTGGCATACCAGACGTACTGTTCTACATGCCTGAGCCACCTGCAGCAGACTGTGCATTTAGATCAGATGTTCAGTTGCCGGATCAGCTTCTGCAACAGCTGGAAGAGCCCAGAGCCTGTGAGGACAGCAGCATTGCAGAATACCTTCAGTATCTGCAAGACTACTACCATGTACCAGTGCCACACGACACAGACTCAGCTTTGCAGTTGTACTTTCGCCTTGTTCCACACTTGTGAATATCACTTCCATCGTGTGCAGAGAGTGTCATTCTCTTCTTGTATTTAATTGTCGTGTTTATATGTAGTTGTCGTTAAGTGGCACTTGACATTGCCTGTGTCTCATGTGTGTGTCGCCTCACTCGCCTGTGTTGCTGGTGGCCTGTGTGTAAGTGGCCTGTCTGTGACAACGTTAGTCACAGTGATCGATGCAGAGAGTGTCATTCTCTTCCTGTATTTAATTGTCGTTTTTATATGTAGTTGTCGTTAACTGGCACTTGACATTGCCTGTGTCTCATGTGTTGCTGGTGGCCTGTGTGTAAGTGGCCTGTCTGTGACAACGTTGGTCACAGTGATCGATGCAGAGAGTGTCATTCTCTTCCTGTATTTAATTGTCGTTTTTACCGCGCTGCATGCAATGCAGACGCGGTCTAGCGATGAGATTTCTGTCTGTCCGTCCGTCTGTCCGTCTATCTGTCAAACGCGTGCATTGTGACAAAACGGAAGAAAAATCTGTCCAGATTTTTATACCATACGAAAGAACATTTTGTCTAGTTTTCTGAGAAGGAGAATGGTTGGAGGGGGCGACCCCTTCTACCT
>Ga0209562_1000678_pt1 | contig 11969 bp, 6 predicted proteins | sample WorMetvacBELIZE2_FD_187399 | JGI IMG/M metagenome (GOLD analysis project Ga0209562, IMG submission 187399) | Marine gutless worms symbiont microbial communities from Max Planck institute for Marine Microbiology, Germany - Olavius vacuus BELIZE.2... | ecosystem: Host-associated > Annelida >...
ATTGTAGTTAGTAGATGCCAATAGTGTTTAATGTGACTTGTACATTTATATATGCATTTATTCACCATATGGACAGATATTGTAAACAAGCGTACATCACTGCACACAACGAACTCAGAAATCAAAGCCTAAGCAAACACTGTCCAAAAATGGTTATTGATATCTCATCAAAACAGTGCAATTCAACACAAGTTTTACAAGATCGTATTGTGTGTTGAAAGCTGTGTGCAGATGTGTTCTCAGAAAAGCTTTGGCCAGTGTTGTCTGTTTGTATGTTCATTGTAGAAAAAGGAACCAGAGATTACGGAAGAACAGAAAGCAGCTGATCGAGCCAAGCCAGTGTCTAGTACACCAGTGCCTGGGACGCCATGGTAAGTATACCACAGTGGCCATTAGTGACTTGTTATTGGTTCATTGGTTAATTGTTTGTATATAAAAATCTGTGAACTGCTCATGAGGAAGAGACATTGGTAGAGGCAGGGCAGTTTGATGTTTGTCCGGTCGACTGTATATGAAACAGACTTAGTGGGTTAGCCAGTCATATGCATGCATGTTAATGTGAGCATTGGTCGCTCTTATGATGTTCTTACTTTGAGTGTGTGTCTTTTATTTATATTAGTTATATTATTTTCCTATACCTTACTGTTTTTGCTGTGCAGTCTTTTTGGATAAGCTACAGATATCTAAACAGATAGCTGTCTGTGAAATTGTCTTTTGTGTACTGTATTACTTATTACTGCTATTCTAGTACGTTGATGTGACATCCATATTTTTGTTATACTCAACTGTATAGCATTGTTGATGGACTCGGATGTTTTTTTATTGGAAGGTACACATTTTTTGTGTATGATGTGTAGGTGCGTTGTTTGGACTGGAGATGGACGGGTATTTTTCTACAATCCAAGTCAGCGTGTGTCCCTGTGGGAACGACCCGAGGAACTGCAGGGACGTGCAGATGTGGATAAAATGGTTCAAAATCCACCCGATACAAGTAGGACATTTTACTGCCAGTTGTCGTAATTCGTCATTAGCATTTACGTTGAGCATGCAGAATTATTGCGGCACCACTTGATTACTTGATTATGTTATTTTCTTTTGTATTTGGCACACTTGCTGTTTTACGATTCGTTTGCGAGAGTTGTCTTGTCTTGACATTTTTTTGTGTGTGAAATTGCTGTACTAATGCTAATGTTTTGTGATAGTTACAGTGTAGAACCTGACTACAGTGCTAGGTATGATAACAACAACTTATCTGTCGGTTTGTGCATTTATCAGCATGCATGTATGTGTGTCATCAGTTTTGTTGTAATTGTCTAAATATAGCTAACTTAAATGTGTCGAAGCAAAAAAAGAAACTTAAGAAATGATTGATGTTCATTTCTATACAGCCTGTTTGTGTGTTATGTGTTCACTGCTTACATAACTGGCATTTGTCCCATAACTTTTTCATCCGTGCATTCATTGTTATTTTGGAAGCTGCTGTAAAAGCGAAGAGTACAAAAAATCTTATTTATGTGTATTATAGTCTTCAAAAAACTTTTATGGCTTTTACTGTGTAGCTCTAGAAGTGTGTAGATACAAATGTGTAGATTGAAGCAGCAAGGCCTAGTTATGTGGTATAGTTATATAGTACTGAAGTCAGAAAGGTTTTGTCAGACAACAAGATTGTTAAGCAGTATTTTCTAAGAAAATTGTTTAAATTGATCAAGCAAAATAGAAGCAGGTTTACATGGAATGTAAAGCAGCAATATGGTATGGTGTGTTCATGTTGTTGTCAAACAGTTGTGCAGGCTTTTTGTGCTCTGATATGTGTACATTGGTATTTTGCAGTGAAACTGTTATGCTCAGTTTGTTTTTAAGTGTTTATAATGTTATTAGCGGTTACCAGTACTGTGTTTCATCTTGTGTCGTGTTATGGTTTACAGTTGGAGGGGTGAGGAAGAAAGCACCTGGACCTACTGGCGATGAGCCTGAAAATAAACGACCAAAGTAATTTCATTTTCTTTTATGTGAATTAACAATGTGAATTATTTTATGTCATGCTGATTGATTGGGTAAGGTTTAACATCCCACCAAACACACTAGGTCATATCGGGGACAGTTTTACGGGTCATGCATTTAGCCATAGCTGTGTTCATGCATTGATATAACTGTATAACGTATTATTGGCTAGATGTAGTTAATTCAGAAAATCCGAAAGTATTGGTCTTTCAACAACTCTTCCTGGTTCGTGTGAATGCAGGCCAGATGAGAACGGTGAAACTACAACTGCTACGACAGAGAAGAGAGACGAGAGCAGACAAGAGGTGCGACAGATTGACATTGGAAAGGAAGCTGCCATGGAGGCAGAAGTTAAGGCTGCACGTGAAAGAGCCATTATACCGCTGGAGATACGCATGAAACAGTTCCGAGACATGCTGTCGGAGAAGGAGGTAATCCTCGTACTACTGTATTAGTTTTGTTGTTGATTATAATGTTTGGATATTTCTGCATGATTATTTATATGTGGAGAACTGCACTTTGAGAATTTGTTTTAATGCTTTGCTGTACATGCTGCGTATTTGTAACAGTTAAAAGGTGATAAATTATTCGGGCAGTTGATTTACAATATGTGAATAGCAAGGTCTGCCTTAAACCGTTTGTTAGTTTTCAGTGAGTGTTGTTGTGGCACATCTGACTTGTGATCAGTACTGTGCTATGTGTCCCTCTCCCCTCCAATAGACAACATCTGAGCTGCAGTGAATGTCTGGAGGATGGGAGTAAAGATTATCAGAACTGTTCTGTGTTCTGCTGTGTATGACAGTTGTGCACAATCATAAGCACACTCACATGACAAGTTCTCACAAGTGAATTAGGGCATGTGGGTTTAGCGTGAGGTTTTTGTGTATGTTCTTTTTGCATGTTTTTCTTAGTCAGGGTCAGTTTGTTTTAGTGGCAGCTCATCATGCCATGACACTGGCGCACCATTTTCGATCGTCGGGCATTTTCTGTTGCAGGCTCAACAGCCTGGAACTTGCTGCCAGTCAACCTCCATGATCCATTGCTCAGTGAAGACATTTTTTAGGCGATCATTAAAGACATTCTTGTTTGTATTGTGTTAGAGCATGTAGCACATTAGAGGCATTGCATAATGCACTATATGAATGTTCTACTTACTTACTTTTGTTTGTTTTTTAATGTGTATTTTTTGTTGGTACTAGTGCAATCGTTTTTTGCTTGGAAAGACTTGTCCTCGAAATCGTTGGTTGTGTGTTGAGTGGGATGTTAAACTCATCACCGTCAGTCAGTCTGTACCGTGTAACTGCGGTTGCACTCTTATGCCTCATTGCAGAGCGTCACTTGTCAAACTGTAATGATGTTCTGTGATGGAGAAAGTTGTTTCATACCTGAAGTAATGTAACCAAAAGACTAACAGCATGTTTAATACAGTATGATCTTGAACTGCTACTGCCTTTCTGATACAGTTACTGCCATACCGTTTACATTGTGATGACCTTATGAAGTCATGATTGTGTTTTCTTGGCAGAGAAAATCTAGCAGCATCAAGGATCGCCTCCAGAAATTTATGTTTGCGGATGGGACATATCTGCTGCCATGTTTTGGTGAAAGTGTATACATAAGTCTCTGTGGCTGTCAACAGGTATCGGCTTTCTCGACGTGGGAGAAGGAGCTGCACAAGATCGTCTTCGACCCACGCTACCTGCTGCTGACATCCAAGGAGCGCAAGCAGGTGTTCGAGCAGTACGTGAAGGAACGGGCGGAGGAAGAACGGCGAGAGAAGCGCAACAAGCTGAAAGAGAGGAAAGAGCAGTTCCGACAACTTCTTGAAGAAGCACATCTCACCAGCAAGTACGAGATCTGTTTTCATTGACTGCATCATGTATTCGTTCAGTTGTAATTAAACCACAACACTAGAGGGACCGGGGAAAAGTGAACACCGTTACAAGATCTGCCTGCTGCATCTGTACAGTTTGTGTGATGGATCCAACTTTGTATGTGGCATAAGATGTATACCGTGCTGTGTACGGCTCAATTTATATGCACAGGAGTTGTGGCATGATTAATATCTTACTCGTTCCTTCATCTGTACTGTGTAGTTGTAGAAATGTGAGAAATACTGTACAAGATTGAAACAGAAAAGCACCATTGGGAAATTATCTATGTATATTATGTGGAAATATCTGTTGACTCAAGTCGTACGTGTGCTAAGTTTACCATTGCTTGTTAATATGTACCAAATTTGTATGGCTGGTTTTGTGTTCGCACGAGTTGTGCCATGAATATTCTAATGTTGTATATGCAGTTACAATGAATATTTCTTAACTATGTAATCGCTCGGAACATAAGATTGTAACCTGCGATCCCACTGAACTTGCCACCAGTTCACCATTCCACGGATGATGACAAGTTACCGAGACTGCAGTTTTTCCATTCATGGTTCCATGCTGTCTGATCTGCAGTCAACAGAACGATGTTTCACTGACCACTGCTGAAATAGAGTGAAAATATTCCCTTTTTTGCTGACATGGACTAGCACATTGTGTCTTGTGCTAAATTGTGCTGTATAAGTGATTTATTATTAAAAATATTATTGTACTTAAATGAGATGTGTCTCAAGAGAACAGCCAAAAGGTCATTGTTTTTTTTTGCTTACAATAAAGAATACACGGCCGAGGCCAGATGCTTTGCAATTGTTTGTGCAAGTGTAGTGTGTCAGTCAGTTTGTTAACACCTATTTGCGTGACACACTATTTCTGTAGTTTGTGGACCAAATTTAGTAAAACTTACCACAACTATCCATCATGTGAGTGTGTGACTGGGTATTGCTGAAAAGATGTTAAAGGTTAGCGGTCAAAGGTCACGGTCATGACCGGACCAGTTAACCTGTTTTTACAGATTCGTATGTTTCGAGTACGTGGCATTGAGACTTACTTGCTTATACGATGTGTTTAAAATATGTTTCTTGGTGGCTGTCATCGGATTGGACAGATGCGTTTTCACCTCGCGAAGATTTTGTGATCGTTTTGTGTCAGGTGCTGCATTGAGTTGTGATTTGTTAGGTCGTCGTTCAACGACTTCACGGCAAAATACGGCAAAGACGAACGATTCAAAGGTGTTGAGAAGATGCGCGACCGTGAACAGATCTTCAGTGACTATGTTATTGAGCTGCGTCAGCGCGAGAAGGAAGAGTCACGGACTCACAGGGAGAAGGTACATTGTTTTATATCGGCTTAAAATTTTGTCACGTCTGTTGAGCTAATATTCTGTGGTTTTGTTGCAGTTTGAATACGGAGTCATCATGTGTGGTTTTCCAAGGCTGTAGCTTGTAGAAATTTATTTTAGGGATGTTTTTTCTTTCCCTTCTTTTCTTCCCAACCTTTTCTCCTCATTTTCTGTTTGTGGCAAAATGGCCGCCTCAGAATAAGTGTTGATTTAGTTTTGTTGAACAAGATGTGAATATTTAAGCAAATTTTTATGAAATTCTGTGTAACGATTTGTAAGTAATTTTTCTTTAGATGTGTTTTAACACCTATAACACATGCCCTAGCTACGGCTTTGGGCTTGTCTGTATGAATTACCATTACTGCCGTGTGTGCCACTGTGTTGTACACAGTTATTTGATTTAACATGATATTCCTGTTGTGATTGTCATCGTCATGATCATCATTATCGTCGTCATCACCATTGGTAAAGCAAAGATTTCAGCGACACTATTATAGTCAGAAATTATTACATAGGTGGTGTATAGGAAGTGCTCATATATCACAGACGTAATACTGTGGGATGGATGAGTGAAAATGTGAGACTATTAATATGTACAACATGTAAATAGGATAATTGCTGGAGTGCAGTGTAGTTGTTATTTTAATAATGTTAACAGTAGTAGTAATAACAGCGTAACACTGATCTGTAATGCATAGTTTCACTCAAGTTATTGATGCTCTTCAGATCTGATATAATGCTAATTATATAATAATAACAATAATAATATGGCTTAATAATGTTTTTAACAGTTCTGAATAATTAATGAGTTTTATATGTGTATTATCTGACAGATAATACACATATAAAACTCATTATTCAGAACTGTTAAAACATTATTAAACCATATTATTATAATATCTGCTATATTTGTATGTATCATTGTGCTGAAAGTGATTGAAAATTTTTGTACATTTTTTATTTGTTTTATGTGATTGTTGTTACAGGGTAGGGTATTTGTATGAAATTTATCGAAATTATATTGATATACCAAGTTTTGTACTGTAGTAGTGACACATTTATTCACTTGCAGGTTTGATTATGTGTGATTTGATTATTCTGCATGCATAATACGTGTGATAACTTGTACCTTTCTCAGCGGCAGGAATAAAGTCTGTTGTTGCTAATACGAATTAGGATTAGTGAGTCATATAGGTAACTTTTTAATATTGGAATTCTAGTGCAGTTAATTTTTTATAAGCAGCCATCATCTGTTATATCTGGCTGAATTCAAGAGCATAAGTAAAGTAATTTAGTACTGTAGGACATTTGAAAGAAATAAGAGATAAGTAGTTAGGTAGTTACAGGCAATGAGTCTATAGACAATTTGGTGTAATGGTCTGGTAATGTGCTACGTTTTGAGACGAACCGACAGCGTCTCTGGCCAGTCATTCGGGCAGTTGGTCTACGCTGACTTCTCAAACATCGGCCACGAAACTGTTGAGAGTTTCGTTGCGTATCGATTGTTGTTGACGGGCTGACACGATCGCTCGCTGTTCTGCGCCTTGGCATTGCATTTCATTAGTGTAAGGCAGCTACCTCATTAGCTCATCCGTTAACTACTAATTCATTCTCAGTCTAAATGTCTTGCATAACTGTAGCATAGAAGATCTCGTCTCTACCTGCATGCTGGAAAACCGCAGCTGGGAATTTGCATTGTAGTTCTGTGTACGAAATGTATTTCACGATGATAGAGTTTGTCAATTGCATTGATTTATTAATCTCAGTAGACCCCAATGTCACCGGAGAACAAAATTTAGCATGATTGACATTCCTTTTAGGTAGTAATTTGTGTGAAATAATGCTGCCAACTCTCAGTGTCACTTGAGCACCTACATTGACTGTGTTCAAAAGACAACTGAAAACATTCTTGTTTGTTAACTCTTTTTCGTGACTATATTTTAATTGTGTACTGTGTACTAGAAGCCACTTAGCTAATGCCACATTAATCTTCACATTCTAAAAATAACAATAATAATTCGTGTTTTATGCGACCAAGTGCGCTATATAAATCTTTTAGTAGTAGTAGTATAATAACTAACTGGTAACACACACACACACACCAAATGTTGCATATATAGCGTGCATTTCAGTAACTGTTTGTGTATTTCGCAGTTGATGTACTTTGTGTCTACTGTTGTTATTGCCAGTGGCAGTTGCACTGAAAGTTGATTTTACTTACTTTGCTGAATTATTGGCATAAGAGTTGTGATCGACACTTGGTTACCTTTGCTCATGTCTGCACTTGTTATTGTTTTTTAAAGTCTCCGCTTACCTCTGTGTACTATAGCTCAGTTCAAGAGTAGGCTTACATCACATTTTTTGCTGCTGTTGGTTTTGTCATTTTACCCATAAAAACTCGTCTTCGATGTGACCTGTAATGTGTTCGATGGGATGTTAAACCTTACTCACTTTCAGCTTCAACTGCTGATTTATATTGTCACAATAGTAACTTTTGCAGTTTTCTCTAGTTTCATTGGGGTCTACTGATTAAAGCAAGCTGTCTGCTTAATCATAGTCTGCCATTTAAAAGCTTTTGGATATATTGTCTTGTAATATGTTGTTATCATATTGAAGGGAAGATATTTCCAGTAGTGTACTGATTCACTTTTTTTATAATCTGTTAGCGAAGTTAGTTGCCATTATAAATATTACAATGCACTAAGATATTGTTTTGGAGTGATGCTTAGGTTTTATCTTAATTATTACTACAGATTTTCATTGTACAGAATGTTTGTCAATCAGTTATAGTTGTTGCAGGTTACAAGTTGCCGTGTTTAGAAATTCAGATATTGCAGTATTTTATTTTTATGCAGATTAAGACATGTTTATGGGTTAAACTACAGTATCTGTTTGCAACATTTGCTTGTAGTTACTACAAAGTGCATTTTCTTAGCTATTAGCCGTATTTGTGCTGCCATATAGCTATGTTTTATGATGACTGTTGTATTGTTGTGCATATTTGTTCACATAAAGTGATTGTGAGAAGTTGTTTGTTGATTGTGGCCAGTGCAGTGTTATTGCAGGTGAGTTGATATAGGTGATTGCCTGTATGTGCTACACGTATGATATATTTGTAGGTGAAAGCCGACTTCATGGAACTGCTGAAAGAGACGACTGATCTTGATCGACATTCAAGATGGAGTGATGTCAAGAAGAAGTTGGATTCTGATCCACGTTACAAGGCCGTCGACAGCAGTACACGACGCGAAGACTGGTTCAAGGATTATATTCGCACCATTGAGAAGGTGAATCGTGAGAATATTGCGGCGTATTCATGTAGCGTCCGTGGACAAGTTGTTCACAGTCACGATGCACCATGATCAGTTAATCCCAGCTCGAAACCAAACGCGTTGCTACAAAGGCATTGCCAAACTGCCACGAAATAATAGTGCCTATTTTTTATTGTGCATACATTGCTATTGGGTTTCCAAAAAAACAGAAATACATTCTGAAAATTTCCGCCAAATTTGACAATAATTGGTGGAAGCCGTTACCACTGCAGTGAAAAACTCCAGAATCACCCTCCAAATAATGGCAATAATGAAATTTCTGCTGGTCCTAACAAATGTTTGGGACAAACTAGTGTCGATAGTGCAGTGCACATGTCCATGCGGACTGCCAACAGGTTTATGATTGATTTGATTCACGTGTAGGCCGCCTGTGGCCCCGGTATTACTGGGTTTGTGAATACATATCTTTGGCTTTTCCACTGGCCTCTGGTGTGGTGTGCACTCTTGTGACTTGAATTCAGAAAGTAATGTGGTAGCATTGATTTAGTCAGCATTGCCAGCACCATTTTCTGCCTTTGTTGCCTCTTGGTTAATTTATGTGAAATGAACAAACTGCTGCATATTTGTATAACTTTGTCTTTCGTGTTCGGTTGTTTAGGAGGCGGATGAAAGTGAGCGCAAAGCCCGCGAAAAACAAGCTCGAGTTGAGGCGAGCATGAAAGAGAGAGAGAAAGAGGTGAAGGAATCGCTGGAGAGTTCGCTACGTGAACGAGACAAAGAACGTGATCAGCACAAGAAAGATGAAGCAGTGCAGACTTTCAAAGCACTACTTGCCGACTTGGTAAAAAATCACTTTCAAACGAATTGTACATGAAGAGCTCTTGCACTTGCATTTGCTGTCGCGTTATGATGCTTTTGGAATGTGGCTTCATTGTCGGTAACAATTTTATTTCGTGCTGTAGTATTACTGCAGACTTTTTCCATTGATTTTACTATTATCCTCTTTTTTATTTTTCAATTCTCCTTGTTACTCCATTTTTATCGTAGCTAAATAGCCTTCATTATATTTTCACACTTTTATCACAGTATTCACACCATTGTAAGGCACTGATATAGCCTATTATGTGCTGATGTGCCGTTAAGAAACTACTCACTCACTCACTCACTGTAGTATTACTGAAGTTTAGTGCCGAGATGGATTACTGTTCATGATTACACCATGTTGGTATTTAACCATCCACTCGGGCCGAGTCAGCCTTGCCATCCCTCTGTGAGTAGGTACATTGAGGACTGGCATGGTAGTGCTAGGGAAGAAGTGTTACCAGAACTACTGGCATGCAGGTATACACCGAGTATAGAGCCAGCTGTCTGGCTGGTGTAGCTCATGTTAATGTGCTGCCTATCAGCCACAGCGAATTACATTGGCTTCAACCCTGTCTGACCTGCCAGTGCACCAAAAGAGTTGAATTGTCATGCATCAGACTGTATGCTATTGCAGTTATTTTCTGTTATGTATTCATCATTTGTCTGAATCCAGGGTTGCCAACTGTCCGGATTTTAGAGCACATATTATGATTGTACGATTTGGCAGTTAAACTCAGATTATGTTATTGTGTGCTTATGTTATTATAGCTGTGCATATGTATTGTTCTCTGTTGGCACCGTAATGCTGGTATCATTTATTAACTGCTATTGGTCAGGAGTGATTTGGGTGTGTTTGAGTGTTGCAGACATGTATTTAGTTATTCATTACTTGTGTGTGTGTCGTAGGCATAGTTTTTATTTTTTATGCATACTTTTGTACGACTTTCGTATTAAATAAATATAGTGGAAAATGGCAGCCTACAAAAAGCATTGATCTTTAAAGTGTGATCAAAAGTTAACAAGTAAATATTGTCGGGATTTTTGAAGTATAGGACAACTGTTGAACCAATTAAACTCGGAGGATAGACCAAAATAGGCAACGAAAAATTTCATTTGCATGTCTTTAAAATGTTACAAAAATGCTGACTATTTCTCCTTATTTTTTGACCCTGATCTTTTATTTCAGTTTCTCGAGTTTAGCAGCTGTGTAAATCTAATCCAGCAGTTATCATTTATTTGCTGCCTGTGGTTGTGGTAGTCAGTGTAATTGGTTGATTATTAGGCAGCCTGTAAGTTGTATATCTTTGGCATAGTGGTATATCTGTTTTGCTTGACTGTGATTGTTGCAAAGCCTTTAGCTCAAATGCCTGTTAACGTATGTTAGCTTTTCACAGTAACTCTGTAGACAATGACATTATCTCTATATTTAGGCCCACACGTGTATGCGTAATGTGTACATATCATATCCATCCTCTCTTGTAATGGTAGCATTTTGTCAGCCAAATTTTACACATTAAACTGAACTGAACTGATCCGCTTTAACCACATTTTACCATGTGCACTTACCTGGATTATTGCCGTATTATGATTGTTGTGTTATCGTGCATTTGGTTTAGGTGCGTAATGTGGATGGTTCTTGGCATGAGAATAAGAAGCTGTTGCGGAAGGACCAGCGGTGGTCAGACTGCGAGCTGCTCGAGCGCTCAGAGAAACAGACACTGCACGAGGAGCATGTCAAGGCACTCACAAAGAAAAACCGTGAGATGTTTCATCGGCTGCTCTCCGAGACTCCGGACATAACGCTGACGTCGCAGTGGAAGGAGGTGAAGAAGCTGATCAAAGAAGATCCAAGATATAGCAAATTCTCATCCAGTGACCGGGTCTGTTTTCTCTGAATGTGGTTTACTGCAATGGCATTTGGTGTATAACAATTAGTCGTATTGATCAATTTGTGTACAGTCTGTTGTGTTGAAATTTGTCGCATTAAGCGTGATACATTTTAACCGTAATTATGATGCTGCATTACAGAGCACGGTCACTATACCACTCCCTTTTATTTGGTCCTTCGTACACGTCAAATATCGTTACGTTATGTTGTGTACGACCCACAGTCATGTTCAGTAATAACCACACTCGTATGAGCAGTTCATACCAGTCTGTTGGTTTCGATTTGGTTTAATGTGTGTGTTTGTCGATTGTGTGGAAAGTTTCCTCTCTGAAATGATATATTATGCGGGATGTTAAAATCTACTAGCCACTTATGTATGCTAGTACTAACCATATGTCTTACATTGCCCACTGCCCGGCCCCAAGATTTTGAGTATTGCTGTCCATGTGAAAATCTTTTGCTGTATGTGTAAATTATGTAGAAAGTGTCCATCACTGAAGATTGTTGAAATTAACTGCATAGTCCTGGCAGTCTGCATTCTGTCAGCAAGCAGTTAATTAAATTTTGATTGTCATCATTGTGGTCTTTGTTTATGTGATATGTGATCTGTAGTCACTTATCTAGTATTCGTTTGACTTGTTCAGAAACGTGAGAGAGAATTTGATGACTTTATTCAAGAACGACTTGTCCAGGCCAAGGCCGACCTCCGAGAATTGCTGAAA
>Ga0209562_1000679_pt1 | contig 11963 bp, 7 predicted proteins | sample WorMetvacBELIZE2_FD_187399 | JGI IMG/M metagenome (GOLD analysis project Ga0209562, IMG submission 187399) | Marine gutless worms symbiont microbial communities from Max Planck institute for Marine Microbiology, Germany - Olavius vacuus BELIZE.2... | ecosystem: Host-associated > Annelida >...
CCCTAACCCTAACCCTAACCCTAACCCTGGGTATACGGCCAATCGATTTGCGTCCGCCAATGGCTTCACTTCGGAATGGCGGACAGGACCTTCGGAGTGGCGGACCTTCGGAATGGCGGACTGTTATCGTTTCTCGTTTCTCAGTCATGCTGTGGCATGTCTCACACGTGCATTTCTTACTGGCACAGACCGAATCACAGCAACAGTTGCACAAATGCACATATGCCAACACGCTATCCATTCGGAAACGAAGCAAAACGGCGATGATTATCTCAAGGACAGTCATTTGATGCGGCCTAGAGACCCTGAATAGACTGCCTGTCAGCGACAGGGCGTTGCCGCTCCATCCAATACACACAGATAACGTTACAACACAAGCTTCAATTTCGTGTCACAGTCACAATGATCACATCACACACTGCCCAAGTCATTTGATTTGTACATGTTGCCCAATGAACATCCTCCCTGTTTCAGCTGACGACGACGTGGGTGCCTGGCAAGACAGGATGTAGGCTGACATTTACCATTCCCATTTTGGCGTGGGATGCAGTCAACAGAGGTTTGTGGATCAAAAAATTCAGTCCGCCTGAAGGAATATTATCCACATCAGTCCACAGATTCTAAAAATTATGCAGATCTGTGATTCTGCGTCTGCAAGTGGATGCTAAGCGATGTGGGCAGTCAGTTTGTAAGAAAGATGTGCGTGGTCATCTGACAGAAATACCCCCCTTACCGTTGGGTTATCGCAGCGTTGCAGTGCTCTTTGTAAGCATATTGATCGTGGCCGACTGGCTGTTGCATTCCAGTATACAAAATTTCAAGCAATTTTTTCTCTTCCCCCTAAAATTCCAAGGATGCAACATGCATCATTTCCACCTATGATGGACGCCCCTGCTAGTAATACAGCTCGTTGTTTGATACAATTTGCTATAAAATTAGGTTTTCTATGTACATGTTGCTTACATTAATAACTATGTAGTGACTTGTGCATATTGAATTTGCAGAAATGGCTGGCATATTTGATGAAAGTGCAGCATTTGACGAAGGTAAAGTGCTATGTTGTTAACCACCCTTGAAGCAGCGTGATATATATACCTAATTTTGGTCGTGTCTGTCTGTCTGACGATAACTTTTGAAAGCCTTGACGTAGGAAATTCGTATTTGCACGTCTCCCGGGAATACAGGTTAAGTTAGTATATGAAGGTTATCAGGTCAAGGTCAAGGTCGCAAGAATAAAAAGGTTGAAAATGACTATTGTGTGAAACTTTGATCGGCAATAACTCTGGTTCTGTAAACATAGAGCCATGAAGTTTGCGTGTAGCATGGAGTTTTTGGCTATGGCGGATGAAGTGGTGTGACCGCTATCTTTGTCACATCACCAGAAGTGAGCACGCATAACTACTAAATGCGCACATTCGCAGGTGGTTGGCCTTAGAAGCACACTGGTTGGAGTTGTAGACCCAGTTAGCATTGTTTTATTCACAGGCTTAAGTCTCTGAACAACTTGCTGATGGCTGTAATGTAGCAGTGCCCAACTGGGAGTCATACCCTCTCAATCATAATCCTGATGCCCTGTCAGTGTGGGCCTAGTAAGTAAGTAAGTTTTATTATTTCAAAAGCCATAGCATTACAGCTTGATTACGACCTTATGACGATTTACAGATGTTATTGTTATCATTATTATTAACATTATGAATTCTGATTACATAGCCAGCTGGTGATGTATTTGTCCTTGACAGCGGGGATGATGGCAGACTTGGATTGTGAGTTGAAACTGGAGCATCAGCAGCAGCAGCAGATGCCACAGCAGGAGCCGAGTCCATCAGCCGTGATGCCTGGCAGCGGCACTAGTTTTACCTTCTCACGTGCAAGCAGTATTGGCTCCGTGAATGCCGTCAGCTGCTCATCCGCTTCCTCGACTCACAACACTGGTGATGTTTTACAATTTTTTCCTGAATTTGATTTTGAAAATATCGACGATTTGAGGGGAATGAGTCTTGATGGAGCTGTGATACATCTGCTGCTGGAACACAGAATCTAGTTTCTGTCTGAAAACAGACAGTGAACCGCTCTTAACAGTTTCTTTATACAGTGCATTCGTCTATTTGATAATCTTGTTACTAAAAGAAAATTTACCAATGTTTCTTCTGAGAGTTCTTTTTGCTCAGTCCAATGAATGTCTTGTCAAATTTGACTGAAAGAGTGAATACCTATAACCATGGCTGCTTGTTATTGAATAAATGAATGAATTATATTTATTGTGAGCAGAAGACGAGGACAGTGACAGTGGAATTATGGCGACGGTGTCTTACAAAGATCGAAGACGCGAGGCTCACACTCACGCCGAGCAGAAACGCCGTGATGCTATCAAGGTCAGATGATCGTTGGCTGCATAATGAATTTTCACACTGTAGTCGCAGTTACCACTTACCTGGAGTGCCGATGTATAGTTTTTTTAGTTTTACCCAATAGTGTGCAGACACATTTGATGTAACGTGGTTGCATGCAATGTTCATTCGCGATTAGTGTTCGTATTGCCGGCCAAAAATGTTTGGCCGGTACCGGGCCGAACAAGACAGGATATTTGCATTCGTTAGATTGCTCTTCGATGACTAATAGAGGTCTGAATGCCACACACATACACTTGCCATTCGACGACGTTACGTATAACATATCTGCCAGACATTAGAACTAACTGTGGCATCAGTCAGTTGTATGCAGTATAGTTTTTTGTCTACTGTGCATGCACTCTCGCAGTATTGTTGATGTGAAATAAACAAAAGATGAGCTGTTTGTTATGTTTTACTGTGAATATTATGCACCATTATTCTAGTTAGCAGGCCAGAATGAAGTGACATTAAAATATGTTTTCCACTATGATCATCGTTTCCGATTAGAATGGTACAAAAATTGTAAAAATTATTTGAGAGTTGGCCAGATATAGACTGTTGTGTTTTTATCTATCGTAGTGTCTGTGGAACTGCATTTCGAATTTGGTTATGTGTAGCGTGGTTATGAAGAGCTGCAATCCATTGTGCCTACGTGCCAAATGTCGCCGGACAGTGTTGGTTCTCAGAAACTGAGCAAGGCAACCATTCTGCAGAAATGTAATACATTTCCGTCAGTGATGTAGTGTAGTTTTCTCTTTCTCACACTTACTGGTTTTTCATACCTGTGTCGTCATGATCATAACTACCACTACATGTTTCTGTTAAACCACCACTGGCCACCAGCCTGTGTTTATTTCTTCGAAGGTCGGGCGAGCATTATTTGTTCTACATTTTCAATACCACATATCTGTTTTGTCAAGTTTGTTATTTTTTAATTTACTTCTGAAAACAACTGCACGTTTTCCCCACTTCCTTAAACATCAGACACTAGACATTTGTACATTGTTTACTCTTTAGTTTTTATATATACTGCATCTGTTAACGGTATTCTCTGTACTTTCATAACAAAATGAAAATTCTGTTGAAGGAAGTAAGGTCTGCTTGTAAGTAATATTGAATATCTAAAAAAACAATGTATACTCGGTGTACATATTTCCTGTCGCCTTTTTTGTAATTATTCAGTATGTATTAGTCATTTTTAGGCTTGTTTTTTTCTGGTTTCTCGCATGTATGTTCAAGTCGTGATGTTGAGCACATTTCATTTACCAGTTGAATGTTTGCTATTACTACATACTACAGTACACTACACAGGTTTGTACTACAACGTTTGGATAAATATTTTTTGTAGCAATCGAATACACTCAGCATCTGATTGAGCAGAAGACTGCACAGGAGAAGAAGTTGGACGAGCTACGCAAAGAAGTCATGGCATTAAAGATTATGAAACAGTACGTTGCATATTTGATGTTAAATAGTAAAAGCGAACACTTTTGATCATTTGTACGAACATTACTCAAAGCCCCACTGGACCTTTCTGTAGCACTTAACACCCCTGTTGGGTTACTTTTGTTGCGTGGAAGTAATTAACTCTGTGTAGAAATTTGAACGGCGATTGTTTGACACAACTCTTTTTATTGGCTCGCATAACATTAATGTAAGTATTTAATGGATAACCAGCATCGTGGTGAAACGACGTGGTTTTAATTGTGGAACGTTTTGTTTGATTAATATTATTGAAACACTGTGAAAGTTAGAAATATATTACATCAAATGAATGCAGCAAAATATCTGCAATTAAGTGGCACATAACTTCGAATGGTCGTTCAGTCACTCATTGTTAACTGTGGCAGTCAGTGTTTCATGCTTAGGTAGTACGTACCGGTAAGTATTCTGTTGAGTGTTAATTAATGGTTTCGTGATGTTCATGCCATTGGCTGTTATGTTTGGTTTGTCGACATGCTGGCACGATAGCAGTAACGTGTTGGCGTAGGAAGAATGATTCAAACCGTAGAAATGCCAATTAGTCTTTTAGTTCCAACTTCTATGAAAAGTTTGTCATCAGTCGCGTGAGTTACTTGAGTGTGCGTCGTCGGCATTATCATTTTCCTGAATTGGCCGTATAAGCAAGAAATGTGGACACACGTCTTGAGAGCCAGATAGAGGCTGTTTGTTTTAGAAATTCGTTTTTCATGTAGATGTTGTCTGTAGTTAGATGTTTTGATATTGTTCGTGTCAGAACATTGTTACATGTTCATACACAGCCTTGTGCAAAGTAGATTGTCGCTATTATAACGAGAGCATAAGCGTAAAACGCAGATTTTGAGTAAATGCGGCAAAGAAGTTTTCACTGTGATATAATCGGAGTTTAATTAAAGTTTCAGTTCTGGTGGTAATAATGCAACAGATACAAAAGAATTTATCTGTGTTTGTGCACGATAGAAATGTCAGAGGTTGTTTAGTTTGTACAGTGTAAAATGTTCTCGCGTCTTTATCATTTAGGACCGTCTCTGCTAGATGAACGAGATGGTAGCAGATGGTAAATGTGGCAGCAGAATAGTGGAGTAACTGGCCTTGTAATATTTAATTATTTTGTACATTGTGTGTTGACAGGAACTTGGAGCAGATAGTGAAAGCTCATCAGAGCAAGCCGCAGCATGGCCAGAGCCAGCTGTCTGATGAGGCCAAGTTCAAAGTGGTAAGTGACATATTTAATGCTGTGGAGAAGTTGCTTCATCTCTCTGTCTCTGTCTCTCCATCACATTGTTTTGAGACCGTTGGCGCCCGTTGCAATTTAATTCCATTGAGGTCTGTTTTACGCCAGTTTCTGCATCCAGAAAGTTCAGTCCAGGTCAGTCCGGTCGGTGATGTTTCTTTTTTGCCTTCTACTGCAGCATATAGATCACTTCTGATGAGTCGATTGTCATGTGTGCAACGTATGTGTCTACGCAGTTGTAACATGTTACTTTTAGTTATGTTCCTGTCCGATACTTCCAACATTTCAAACCGTATTTGATAGTTATAGTTATTCTTACTGGTGATCTTTCCCTGCCTTGTCTGGAGTAGTTTTCTGTAGCATATTTTCTGACTTTGACAGTGACTAGTGTATTGTTAATTGCCACGACAGCTAGATTGTTTAGTTTGCCACAACACCAGTTGTGAGACAGAAACTCTTTGTTTGCTGTAATCGTGGTTGGTCTTGGCCCGACAGTACAACATTAATTACATAAGCGTGTTTGGCATTGTTTCGACTAGTGTAAGAACAGGTCCTGTTCCTGGACCACTCCGGTCAGATGTCGCTTAGGTTTGGTCTCAGAACATTTTTTGGCCCAGACTTGGTCCAAGTGCGGCATTTGCACTGTCTTTTTTTATACAAACCGTACTTCACATAAGCAACAAAAAAGAAAGTAATTTTCATGTTGTCGAACAGCAAGCACATACATGCGACAATTTCAGCGTCAAAAAATTAGCGAACAGCAATCTAATTCAGGCGTATATCAAGTCCCTGATTCGGTTTGGTTTGACCACGCCAAATTACTGCCATTCCAGAACCAATCCCAGTCCATTTGTGGCCATTCTGTCACTAGTTTCAGTGATAGTACCGATAACACCTTCAATGCATCAGATCTGTTGGTTGGATACCAGAAGCTCATTTAGCTTGTGTAACTGTTGCTCCAACTGTGCAGGGATTTCCTTGAAGATATTTTGCACACCACTGTCTCAGGGCTAGTTGTATGAACGAAGTTTAAAACTTCAGTAGCACTTGTGTTTAAGTGTCTTTTAAAACTCCACACATTTGTTTTGCTGCATCGTGTCAGATACACAGCGAGACAAGAAAAACATAAAAGCACATCTAGATACATGCGACAACAAGTTTTTTTGAATTTAAATTGACAAACATTCCCGTCGATGAACATAATTAAGACTCATCGGAGAGTTATGCATGCAGATGAATTGAATACAGTTCGACGGTTTGTATTTAAGTGTACCGTAATTGTTGGGTGGTGTTTACACAACTGACCCTAAGCCGAATTATCTCGGAAAAAAATAGCTGTTATAACGGTTTTTTGCATTTGTGATGATAATAGCAAGTAATTGTCGTTGTTATCGTTGTGTGTTATAGTTCCAGCAGATCATGGATGCTCTGTTTGTGTCATTCGATGCGTCGATATCCGTCGCCAGCTTCAATGAGTTGTCGGGTTCAGTGTTCAGTTGGCTTGAGGAATACTGCAAGCCTCAGGTGTGTTAGTAATTACTGTCTCAGGTGTGCTATAAATCACTGTGCTATAACTTGTTACTCCATTTTTATCGTAGCTAAATAGCCTTGATTATATCTCCACAATTTTATCACGATACTCACACCATTGTAAGGCACTGAAATAGTCTATTATGTGCTGATGTGCCGTTAAGAAACTACTCACTCACTCACGCTATACCTGCTTGTTGGAGATAATAGTTGTTAGGTGATAAGTAGATTGCTGGGCATGCCATTCCAGATGACGGCACTGGTGAAACTTGTAAGTAAGTCAGTCGGTGCATTCGTATTCGACGTCGGAATCGTCTGAACGGTGCCAGGTGGTCGCGGACAGGTGTGTCCTCAGTGCACACGTGAAGGCGTTCAGTGACAGCTTTGGTGCTCGTAGTGCAGGCAGCAGACTGTTCCAGGTGGTCGGTCCATTGACGGAGAAACTTCGCTGCCCCACCGCAGCCTGGACGCGTGGAACTAGTTTAGGGTCTGTTCTTGTGCATATCTGTATGCACTGTCGACCACTGAACTTGCATGTTATATTTTTTGTGCGTTCAGACTCTGCAGGAGCTCACAATGGGCATACTTCGTCGGTCAGACGTTGCTCTCAGTCGGCCGTGACTGCCCGTCTCTTGTGTGCACGTGTTGCTGACCTCTGATCAGCACGTTGAAGATGACGTCGGCTGTTATCAGCAGCGCAGCCTCCGTATGCATCACATTGGTTGTTGTTTGTTATTCATTATTGTCCACACTATGCAGTATGTTATCCTTTGACAGTTTTGATTCATTGAGTGCTGCTGCTGTCATTTGCCCATTTAACAGTGCAGCTATAATGGCTTGTATTCTGCAGTGAAAACTGGTCTCATGTGTATATTGATGTCGCATTGTATTGTCCGAGGAAATATCTTTTCTGGGTTCCATATGCGGCTTGAGTGTGATGTACAGTTTTGCATAAAACGAGCTGCTTTTTTGTTTTCCCCATGTTTCAACAGTAGTAGAGATGTATTGTATTAATTCACAGCAGTATGTTTGGGAAAAATGTATTACCTATTTGCAGTCGGCTAGCTAATTTTTTATTATTAATTACCTACCATGTGATGCAGTAGCTGCAGACGTATTGAGATGCTGTTCACTGAATACGAACTTTTTATTCAAGTTTTGCATCAAGAAGTAACTTTTACGAGTTCTTTGATCTAAGTGGTGTAATGAATGCATAATTTCGATGTACCAGATTATTTCTGTAGCACATTTGCAGTAACATCTCTCGCATAAATTGCTATATGATATGAGGTTTTTTTGTACAGTTTTTGAAGTTTTGGGCAAAATGTAAGTGGCATGTTTTACTTTGAAATACGTTGTGTACTGTAAAATGCATGAAATTTGTATATGCGCTTGAATTATTTAATTGCATTTTGCAGTTTTGGTGTATACCATAAAATTCTACCCCAACTTTTATTATTGTTGACTATTTTTGTTTGATGGCTCCTTACACATGCACATTAGATCCCGTTATCCTAATTCGCCAGGGGAACACCCCTGGGGGTGGTTTTGGAGTTGGATTCTTACTGTCTGTGCTGTCTGCTTCCTGGTCACACCCAGCAGTATTGAGGCACAAAGTTATGCCCAGATGTGTGATCCTGTTGAGATAAAATGTGTTAACATATCGAAGTGCACATAAGTGAGGTCCGACATAATTGGTGCTACGTATAAATTAGGATGAAGATGTAGTTGCTATAAAACGTTTCGTTACATCAGCGGTACGCATTTAGTCGGCCATTTTTCATTCCATTGCAGAATTGTACATTTCAGTATCGTGAAGTAATCTGTGCTGTTTGGCCGGTTATTAAAGGTGCTTAACACAGTATATATTGGCAGCGTAGATTACGACTGTATCATTTGTAAATGTGGTTGTAGTTTTCCGGGATGATTTAAGGCCGGTTGTGTGAATGTCACTCTGACGTTAACACTTGACTTTCAGTATCTTAAAACTCCAATGAACCTATGTCACTGCAACCTGCCCGACACATAAAATGAAATAAAGACGGCATAAAATGCATGTGTAGAACTGTAGATAGATGATGAAAATTGCATCACACCAAACTCCAAACTGTCATTTTTGTAAACGTGATCGAAACTGCGGAACTGTTTTGACTGTGAACGAACACAGCTGAACAGTGGACTGGTGTCAGTTACTTCTGAGGGGCATTTGTGCAGCCGTTCTTTATTGCATTAGTTTGACATTACTTGTTCTCTGAATACTAAAGCTATGTAACAACTGTCTGGTTTTTGCCGCGTGAAGTCCCATTGACTTGATTCAACTTCTGTTGGTATGCTGTCAACTTGTTGCATGTGTTAGTTAATTTCGCTGGTTTTGAATACCAGCGTACACATGCAGCCACCTTCAGTGTGAAACTGTATTGGGAACAAACTCGTCGTTTCTTGTATAATTTGATTCGCCAGTTTAGGAGTCGTTCACAGTTACTGACAGTTATCACCAAAGTGTCTTCTGCCCCGCCGTCTGTGAAAAGTGTACAAGAGAGAACATTTTCTCCGTCACGTTGTTTTGTTGCTAAAAGTGTAGACACTATCAAGTGATGTCGTAAAATGATGACTTTTTGCTAGTAAAAACTTCTCTGAGTCTTTAATGAACTAGAATATGTCACAACCTCTCACCCTGTAACAGCTGAAAATTGGCTTAGCAGTCTATGAAAAATACCAGTAAAGCTGGTATACCAGCTTTGCAGTGTTCGTGTCTGATTACCTGTAAGCCTGCTGTGTCGGCTTTTTTACTTGGTGTTTGTTTTGGCAACCGGAAGTGGGAGCTTAGGGTTGGGCGACTGATTGGAGAACTTAAGGGTGAGAGGGTTAAAGACCATTGGTCTACAGTAGTACTTTTTACCGTTTTGGAAAGTTTAAGGTGGATGCCAACCCCTCTACTCTCATGTGGTTTATATGCTTTTGAAAATGTTGATAATTGATTGCGTGTGCTTCTGACTGTAATGAGTTCGTGTTGTGTGGTTAGTGTTCGTTTTTTGTAACTTTACGGCTAATACTGTGGCGAACATTTGTTACCGTTACGCAGAAAATTATGCTCGATGCTGTATAAACTTTGTATACGATGTGCACAATTCGTTGCGTGTTGGCGTGTGGTGTTGTTGACATTTGTATTATTGACGATGTTGGGCGATGATTTTGATTATGTATGGCAGCAGTAAAAGTATTGCGTGGATGTACTTGAGTGATTTGCTGTGGACGTTCAGCGTTAGTGTGAAAAAAATGTGTAAATACGTGCTAATTCAGTTTATTTTGTCACATCGCGCACTGGAGGTTTTTTTGCATTTAACTGTTTTGTTTCACTGGTCCCCATCTTAGCTTAGACAGTCTTTTTCTTGTCTTGGCATCTGTTCTATGTGATTATGAACTCCGATTTTAGTTGTGAGTTTATTGTCAGAGTTTCGTGGTTGTATCTGACACTGGATTTAGGAAACAGACTTACCCAGAAAAATCTGGAAGTCAAAGATGGCCAGGGAGTTGTTTTGGAGTTGAGAAAAAGTCAGACAAAGGTCATGGAAAGGTGTAAGTTGACAGAGTCGGTAAATGCTGCTGCCTTTAAGAGCAGCTGTTTTAAACTGCTCGCAAAACTTAATTTCTTAAGTAGATGTCTGTCTGCAGGCCACATGGTCTGATAAACTACTGCATTATAGTTTGTTAGCGAACGTGAACTCGTGTTCACGTTTGCTATATGTCATCGCCCATCCGTCTGTCTGTCGTCAGTGTGTCTGTCTGTCTGTCGTCTGTAATGTTCGTGCACCCTACTCAGGTGATTGAAATTTTCTGCAATATATGCCATTTGGTACATTAGCCATCTGTTGACATTCAGGTAAAATATTATGGAGATCATCCCAGGGGAACCCCTCCGTCGGGGGAGTTAAACACGAGGGGTAGCCGAATATAGCGATTTCGGACCTATCGAATGCTATATCTCGGAAAGGTTGCAAGATAGAAGATAAGTTAGTATTAATCACTAATAGGAATCACTAATAGGAATAAGCTTTCGATTGGTACTAAACTCGGTGACCTTGGATGACCTTGAACGGCGTAATGGCCTTAATGGAAATAACCTAAAATGTGTCTAGTGGGACGTTAAACTATAGTACTACACTACACACTACACATGATAATTTCTGGCTGAGCTAACGGTGTAGCTGTTAGAAAGTTGTCTGTCTCTGTGTGTATAACATGCCCCACTCCATAATTTTCTCACACAAATCTCCCAGAAAATCTCCCCTCTGGAAATCTCCAGACACTTCTGCAGATGCCAGCTGAGCGTCACAGCCCATGGGCTTCTTGCTAATTTTATGTATTGTGTGGTTGTATCTATCATGGGATTGGCTGTAGTCAGTGCCTCTACTTGAATGATGGGTGTAAATCCAACTGAGAATGGTTGATAATTAAACGTGTTTTCTTCAATACTAGCTGTTGCCTAGAAATTCTTTACCTCTGACCTTGACTAACGTATGCATCCCTCTTATCCGCCCACTCCGCCAGACGGCCACTGATGTGACATTCAAAATCCACTAATACTTCTGGTAAAGAGTTGATTGAACATGTTGATATGGAGAAGAGAATGCCTTTAATATGAGGGCATAAAAGACTTCTAAAATGGAAAAGATTTTGGCTATATAGCCAGCCTGTACTGTGCGATAACTTGAAAACGGTGCAAGTATAGGACGTCAGCAATATGAAGTCGCATTCTGCTGGCTTTCGATTGGTATCAAAATTAATGTATTCTTTTAAGGCTATATCAGCAACAATTTAATGTAAAGTACTGCATATCATTTGCATCGCATATACATAATTAATTGCATGTGTCAAATCAGTAGCGGGCTAGCAGTACCACAGTGGCGGTACTGAGTCGATTAATCGAGTTGACTTCTCTCGTCTTTGTTACGGGAGTAAGGGACATCACTGTCGAGGAATATGAAATCGGCCCTTAAAACAAAAATTGGACCTGACGATATATCTTCAAAATCGATATTCAGGCACACTATACGATATAAATACGAATCATACGATAACGATTCCATTCATCGATATCGAAGTGATATACCGATATTACCGTATTTGATATATCGATTATCGAACGAAAGCCTCACTAGCCTGCCATTGAAAGCAAAACTGCAAAATGGCGGAGGTAAGGAGTTGGTGTATTCTTACATTTTTGCTTCAAAATTTGTTATAATAATGAAAATAGAAAGTTTTTTTTGAAGTGGCAAAAAGTAAGACTTGAACAGACGAGTTTAACGATGTACCGACTACCGATTATATTG
>Ga0209562_1000680_pt1 | contig 11950 bp, 12 predicted proteins | sample WorMetvacBELIZE2_FD_187399 | JGI IMG/M metagenome (GOLD analysis project Ga0209562, IMG submission 187399) | Marine gutless worms symbiont microbial communities from Max Planck institute for Marine Microbiology, Germany - Olavius vacuus BELIZE.2... | ecosystem: Host-associated > Annelida >...
AATTAATATCTTTCAACCAATTTTCTTAGTTAAGCATTAACTATGGAAACACTGAAAATAGCCAAATTCAGCAACTAATTATCATTCATACTGAGAGAAAATAACACTGACCACTTTCATACCTGTACCTGTAGGGAGGAGATACATTAGCTAGGCTCAACCTCTCCAGTGCTAAAACCCTGTTAGCTCGGGTCCAATGCACTTAACGCTCAGAACGGGGAAGTCTGTATGAGTGTGTTGCACTATCGTCTAGTTGGTAGGTGGTTTCAACTAGACGATGTGTCGGCGTGTTGCAAGGTAAATGTAGAGACTAAGTGCAGGGAATGTGATGTGAGTGGCTTGATGGTGTATCTAGAGGGTCCGTTCGAACTTCTTTCTTTGCCGTTACTGAAGGAATGATTACAGCTGACAGCGGGACTTTTCAATGAATTCAAATGTTGCTGCACGTATTGCCCGGTTCTGTACTCTGGTGAAGGCAGTTACAGTGGACGGAGCAAGCAGAAGTGCAACGGACCAACTAGGTGATCTGCTTCTTCCAGAATCTGTCAAAGTATGTTGAATGTCCTGCTGCAACTTGTCTCTATTGTCTGAATATCTCGCACATTCAAAGAAGAAATGGTACGCATCCTCGATGCCATCGTCAGCTTCACATGACTTCGAGTCGGCTAGACCCATACGATACTGGTGCTCCCGCAAGGTTGTGTCATTCAGCAACAGCCTCATGTAGCTGATTGCAACATTCATACTGTTTGGAAAGATAATCTTGCTTCCAACTGCTTGTAATATGTCATAGGTTGCTCTGCTCTGCTCTGCTCTGGACTAAAATTTTAATTTTTTTTGCACATGACCACTGCGTGTTATCGATAGGAGCTATCGTTATCAATTGGTGCTATCAATGCTATCATATTCCCCATTCTGGCACAGTGAACGCAGACAAGTGTCTTTTACTTTGCTATCTCCATCATCCACACGGTGTCAAGACACTTCGGACCCAGGACACTTCGGACCCAAGACATTTCGGCAATGGTGCCGAAGTGTCTTATGGGCCATAAGACACTTCGGAACCAGTGCCGAACTGTCCGGACATTTTGGCACTAGTGCCGAAATGTCTTGGGACTCTTCGGCACTAGTGCCGAAATGTCTTGGGACACTTCGGCACTAAGGAAAATGATTGTCAATTTTGACGCAACTATGAGTAATAACTGAAAGTCATGCTTAAATTAATTGGTATTTTCAGTGTAGTATCGATTCTCTGCCCCAGGGCTCAGTCCTGGGACCGCTACTGTTTATACTCTACACAGCCGACTTGATCACACTGATCGAGGATTTCGGTTTTCGACCGCACGCATATGCCGATGACACGCAAGTTTGAGGGTTCCTGACGCCCTGACTCTGCCGATCAACTTCAGCTGACTTTTTAAAAACTATATTAAAACTAATACTTAAAAGATTTAAAATACTGAAATATCACTGTCTATCGGTGCCTACATGGCATGACACCGCCGTATCTGTGCGACGGCCTGCAATGTGTCGCAGAACTGAATCGGCGCCCGCTGTGTTCTTCAATGTCCAATGCCCTTGTCGTCCCATCAAGGCCGACATTTTGTGCCCTCAGGCCGAAGACAAGCCAAGGCCTAACATCACTGCAACATCATACACTACTGGGAGATCCCAGGTTTCAAGAGAGAACCCGGTCAGCCAAGGACAAACTAAAGAGGCATAGTCAAGAAAGATCTGCGATGAATGGGACTCACCTGGAAAGTGGCGGAGGTGGGAGCTCCTAACAGACAAGAATGGCATAAAAGGTAGCAGTAAACCATGGATTAGATTACGTAGAAAAAATTACATGAGACATTGGGGCCTACATTCATTCAGCTACGTGCAGAGCACCACAGGTACTGAGCTTACCGCGAAAGATGCCGGGTCGCCGCGAAACCTGTGTGCACTGACACGTGTCGGCGTGCAGGGGTTTCGTGCATCATAATTCGGACTACTTTAGACTGATTTGTGTTCACTAAATCGCGTTCACTAAACGTTCACTAAAAATCGATTGCGTTTTGACAGAATTAAGGCAAAACAACACCGCAAATCACCACAAATCACCGCAAATCACCACAAATCACCGCAAAGGTGCGGGGGAGTCCTGGGGACGACGTCCGATCACATGTCCAAGCCTGAGCCTGAAATACTTTTCTTGGTGAAGGCTGTCGCCGTTTTGGTTTGTCGCCGTTTTGGCTATAGACCATTAACACATACTGTAAGAGAAATGTATTATTGAGGTCGAGACAGTTCGGCACCAGTCTGATAGTGCCGAAATGTCTTGGGTCCGAAGTGTCCTGGGTCCGAAGTGTCTTGACACCATCCACACGCAGTGAATGGTTAGGTAATTCACTATTGTTAGCAGCTCGCTTTAGACCTACGTTGCTGCTCTTGATTACTGTCACAAACGACTGGAACACGTCGCCCGCAAACTTTAGCATGACCCCTTCAACTCCTCTCGCTCAGAATGCTGACGTATACGAGCATGAACATAAATTTACATGACATGCACATGTCTGACTTTGTTAGTTGCTTACAATAAGTGCTATGCACTCAGCCAAAACAGTTTTTTTATTGTCACTTATGCCGGAATGTTCATGTTCCAGTCTGGTGGCAGTATCATTAGTCATCCCCGTCGCATCACTGTTATCATAAAACAACAACATAAATCCGTAAAACACGATTTTAGCATAACGGCCTTACTCCATCATAGCATAAACACTTGCATCGATGCATCAAACTTTGAATATAGCTGCTCTATTCTGATTTTGGAATGTCACATATTTAAACTACATCGCATCCACCATTTTCTCAATCATCAGCTGGTACTCGTCATGTGATGCAGATACAGCAGCTGACAGCTTCGGCAAATAGCAATAATAGATAAACAGTGCGAGAGTGGGCGCACGAATACCACCTTAAGTTTACGTAACGTAACACGATGTTTAGAACCTACCGGTATCGAAAATTCTGTCCAGTTTAGCAATCTTTCAAACCTTATAGCAATCGTGCCTACTTTTACCGATTTGCTTTTACCGACTGTCAAATAAGTAAGTAAGTAAGTAAATCTTTTATTGTCACTCATCATACGTGAGCAATGCAAAAAAACTGGTGCAGTGCAACATGGCAGATAATGTAACACACTACAGTACACTACATGGTGATTGTAACGTGTCTTAAGAAGCTAATCAGTCAGTTAAAATATTTGTCTTAAAGATCGACCATGAAACAAAGTTAGCCACTCGCCAGCACAGAATGAATGAATGATATTGAACGAAAGTGAACTGATATTTGGTTACGGCTGCGATTCTCAACACACGGACTACTGCAGCCCAGCAGTTCTGCAGTTGTCAGTCTATTACTATTATTGTTGTGAACAACTACCCCTCTACGGTCTACAGCGGGTTTGAGTTGTGAATGCTACAGCTCGACCGTCGCGGGCTGCTCCAGTTGCTCGAGCTGGAAAAAGCTTAGCTACATATTTGTGCACTAACTAATACTCTAAAATAAAAATACCGGGTAGCTAATTTTTTATGCCTATTTATCGTTAACCTTTCATACTGATTGCGAATTTTGCAAGCTACAGCCATGTTTGATAATGATTTCTGAAGCATTTCTGGCATTATTTTGACTCATTTCAAAACGTTCTTTTACTACAATCTTCACTGAGGAACCAGATATCCATTTGTTTTGGAGCACCCTGTAGTTCATAGCTACTTCTAGTATCAGCCAAGTACTCAAGTACTCAACAAGAAGCTCGACAGAGTACTCAGCTAGCAAAAAGCTCAATTCACACATCCCTAGTCATCAGTCATCACGTGACCATCTTAGTTTAGCATTCATTGACCAGTATTGCTACATTGCCAGTATGCTGACCGCAGACAGTTCACATAGATGGCATGCATCAGCCATAATCTCCTTCATACATTAGGCCTAGAGATGCTGATATGTCAATAAGTAAAGTCATCTCAACCTGACCAACTACACTCCACTAACACCATCGATTACTGTACCAATGAAGCATAGAAAACTTTGGAGAAAGCATTCTCTGTCACTGGACCATCTGTCTGTAGCCTCTGCGTCCATAAAAAGAATGACTGAATGTATATAATTATGTACTGTACAATCTCAGTGGAAGTTTTACATGGGGGGGGGCTTAGTCCCCAAACAGTAAGTGAATATGCATCTACTCTAAGCTAAGACTGCTTTAATGTATATTTGCTTCTGTTTTACTTCAAATTTTTCATCACATATGAGCAACTTTTGTACTGCTGGCATGGCCAGCCAGGCTCATTATACAGCAGCACTGGCCAATTTTTAACCAGTCTTCAACCAACAATAAGCCATAACAAAAGCGTGTATATCGAAAGTTCTATTATTCTTTGAGGCTGCACTTCCACGTCAGAATTAGAAACTGGGTTATCACTCCATTTCCAACAGTTTAATAACCAAAATTTTTTTCTGCTGTTATACACTTGTATTCACTAACACACAATACAATGACCAGCGATTTGCTTGTCAAACACTCAAAAACTTTTCCATTATACAGCTGAAACTGAACTTGTGTTCCAATAACTGGCAACTCCAATACTGTTTCGTGAACTGACAAGTAACAGCAAAAACATATAACAAATGGAAAGTAAACTGTATCTAGCACAAATCTACAGTGCATTTCCATCAGTTTTAGCCCTCAGCATTAATCATAACTCAAGGTCAAACATGCCCAGTTCTTTTATTCAACTCACAGGAACCAACTAAGACACTACCACGTAAAATTGCAGCACAAACTAACCACCAGTCTATCTTCAAGTTACAGGCAACTTTCTTATTTTAAAAAAATACTAAAATAGCTCTTGTGGTCAAACGAGAAGGTCAAATGCCATCAAAAGCACGTCGTGGTTTCACCATAACACAACTGACATCAGTTCCTGTGTTTCAGTTTTATGAGTGGCCAGAGACAAAAACACATACACAGACAGACAGGCAGGCAGACAGACAGACAGACAGACAGACAGACAAACAGAAATATACCGCTAGAAACAATACCTGCTTTGTCAGCATGATGAAAGCACAGGTAAAATATGCAAATTGTATTTGCATACAGCATCACTTCTTATTCATGTTCATTACTGATGTGTTTAAAAAGTGACCATTTGATAAATAAATGGACGATAACAGTCAGTGATATTCAACTTGGTGACTATGCCAACAAATATAGTCACAGAACTTGCATGGCTTGGTAAACCGAGAGGCAAACAACTGTAATCATAACAGAAAGCTCACAGTGATGCTAAAAACATTTTAATTTGCGCAATAATGTTCAACTTATCAGTTCTTTTGTAATTTCAATTTCGGTTTTCACAAACTAATAATGTTGATTCAATTTTAAGTTACAGAAACAATATCACCTGCAGTAATCAGCACCATTTATAAGTAAGTAAGTAAGTAAGTACATGATTTATATAGTGCTGAAGTCTTAGAATCATCATCATCATCATCATTCAGCTTAACGTGGAATAATGGAATGAACATGGAAGACTGAGTTACAGAGTTCCCAATCTATTCTGAAAACCAAATTCAAGAACTTCAAGGACCTCACAATTTTCAAGACCACCGAAGTAGCACAAAACTGCAAGTCTGTACATTCCACAAGTATGGTTTAAGTATGCACAACTGGCAATTTTATAAAAAGAATGATAATTAATCAAGGAAAATGTGATAACATAACCGTAACACTACAGTACAATACTAACAAACATCTGATAAAACTGCTAAAGCAGTGAACAGTATATTACCTAACACTAATATCCGCACAAGTGAGGTAACAAATGCTTTGAAACAGTTACCTGAACGTTGACAAATTAGACGAGCAGTACAGTTATTACATAACAAATGTCAACGGGGAGTAAAAAAATAAACGGTGCATCAATCAGCAACAATCCTGGGCAGCAGCCACTGTGGAAGAAACGGACTGCTGTTTATGACGGCACTGTGATGAATGTTCACGTTCCCAATGTTCTTTCTGGCACAAGATGGAGCAGTAGCTTGTGGACCAGCAACAATAAACCACCGCCTCATTCTCACAGTTTGCACACTGTCAATACACCACACCAAATGACAAATGATGCATGACATTTCTTAATGTACATCTAAATGGAATTTAGCTTGCAATGACGCACATGTATTACATTATAATCATTGATGAAAATCTTCTGTGAATGTAATATTTATTACACTGTTACAGAGTACATCCACCATACGTCTATACTCATATTCACATAAATAACAATCCATTTGGTACTGCCCTAGCTATAATGCGTTCTCACTTCCTGGGTATTCTTTACATTTGAAAACAAAATAAAACCGACCCATTGAAGTCGTTTCACTGCAGACAGCCGATCCTTCTGTTCTGTCTCTAGTCTCCGTATCAATTCATCTTGCTGGCATTCGTATGCGAGCTCGATGCTATTTCGCATGTTCATTATACTCTTTTCGACCTCCGCTGTGATACGGTCCATCGCTTGCTGCTTGTCAGTCTCATATTCGTTGCGCAGCTACAGGTTGCACATCCACACAAAACAGGTCAATAAACATGTGATGAACATCATAGAACAAAAACAGCTATTTTGAAAGTGTGAACCAGATGAACAATAGTTTACACATCTCTAGAAAGAGCTTGAAGAATTTGAATATGCAGGCGATCTAGCACGTTTTTGCACATAAGCAGAAAACAGATTAAGAACAGTTCACAGATCTCTCGAAACAGCCCGCAGGACTTGAAATATGCAGATAATCTGACACATTCCCATTATTTTTATTTGTCCAGGTCAAAAAAAGTTCCTGGCCTTTATTTCTCATTTATTATTTCCCAATTTCTCAATATACAGCTGGTTATTAGCACAACAAGCTGTGAGAAAATGATCAAACTTCTCACATCTACTGCCATATTGCATAATTTCTTTCAAGCTTTGGTGGCATGGTGGTGCTATCCACAGGGCAGACGACTTGCAACTGAGAGGTCACCACCCGGCCTGGCACTGCAGTGTAATGTCTTAGCAAAGTTATTCACACCTATGTGCCTCTGTCACCAAGCAGTATAATATGAAGACCAAGACAGTGATGCTCTACGGCTGTGAAGGTAAGCGAGGTTCTGGCAGCAAGTAACAGCAGCCTATCATATGGTTTATCAGTTACATCACCTGCAAGCCGACTGTCTAGTACTGGGATAGATCTGGCCGCATACGCTCAACCTATGTGTGTGGCACTTGATCTTTGCCTCTTTTAAGCTGAGAACAGCATTCCATCAGTTACAGTGCATTAGCACTGCTCTGGTTGCCCTCTCCTGGTCAGTGTTGGCAACAGATTGATTGAATAAGGCTTAACGTCCCACCAACACATTATAGGTCATATGGGGACGGGTTTTTACGGGTCAAATGACCCAACCAACAGTGTCAAAGCACTGAAGGAACAGAAGTGTTGGCAATAAGTGGTACAGAGATAAAAATTGACCCTTCTTGTGACTCAAAATGCTGCACGCGTTGCATCCATGTGCGATACAGAATAAATTAGAGCTGGTTTGACAAAAACACTCAATGTAACCGCTGACAGCAATGGATTAAAATGTAATTGTCAGTTTGTCCATTCTGTTAGCTAGTGTTTTAGGATTCTGTTGGTGTTACATAGTTTCAAATCATTTTTACGCATCTCATTTTCCACGGTGCTGCTTCCAGTGTGAACACACAGGCGTAAGTAAAGTGTTAAATGATGTCTAGCACTTGAGAAATTTCAGGTGGCAGTGTGAGGGTTGGCATGCATAGTGTCTCTGTTTGTGACTGTTACATTTTATTGGGCCACCATACCGTCTGACTGTGCATTGTTACATGTTCTACGTGTGAACTGTGAAGTCTGCTATGAGATAACATAATGATACTGCCCTAGCACCAGTGTTTGAGGTTGTTTTACTGATTTAACTACGTTTTTTAAGGTTGAAATATGCAAAAAATGATGATGAGTAAATGAATTGTTTCTTGTTTGCATCTCTCGATATTTAATAATACTATAACTTACAATTAGGCCAAAAGGCAAAGTATACTGACATAAGATCACAAAACGTCAAAGTTTACGAATTAATGTATAATAATTATAACAATTCTCAGAAATGCACGTTATCATTTATTTTTTTTCTGAACGAAAGACAACAGTATAAGTTCAGCTGCAAAGTGCTAATCAGTTTCGAGTCACTGTTAATCAAGTTCAAAAATGAATAGCATCACTGCGGTATTTCGATAATCAATATTTTTGGTCTAGTGCCAACACTGCGCCTGGTTCTCCGTTTCAGATACACTCACAAAAAAACGACCGTTTATGAGTGAAGATTAAACAGAGTAACAATTCTCCGTATAAGTGGCCAGATTTATGCAAGTTAATGGCAAGTGTATGAAGATTAATGTATCCAACTGTTTTGAAACACAGCGTACACACCCGTTGTCTTAGCTCATCCAGCTGCTGGTCTGTATCTGCCCGTAGTTCATCCCTGACAACCTGCAGCTGGGCACTTAGCAACGGCTCACAATCACCGCACGACATTGACACCTGCACACTCCTGCTTGCACAACCTTTCCTGCGACCTCGTTTTAACACCTATTGACAAGTGCCACCAACAAACAAATACACTACCATGACTATGGGTCACTTTTGATGTTAAGTGAACACTAGAAAAGTACCTGAACAAATAAAATTAATCGATTATGATTTTTAACAATTAATCGATTAGTTAATCATCTGTTAAAAATCTGCAGCCCTAATTTTTGGCTAAATGTTACTAGTGAAGTTTCACAAAATCGATGCTTTTTGATAAAAGCACCTGTGAACTTTTGCACTTCCCCACAATTCACATTTGTCCTGCTCCAGTGTAATTAGAACCCAAACTGTGAATTTCTAATTATAACCATTAGCAATGCACAACCTCCCTTACGAGGTCAACAGTATGACTGTGGTAACTTCAGTCATATTTCTGCATGTCACATAATTCTTGCACAAATCCATCATCATATGTCAACATTGTATATTATTTTTCATTCTGCACAGACATACATGTACACTAGAAGATATGCATAATGTACTGTTTTGTTTGCAAATGTTTGTGCCCTGCTGTTCTGTTCATATGCTGCAATGTATTTATTAATCACTTTTACTTCGCAAGTGTGACATCGATCGCGCCAACAAAGACAAGCAGCATCGACTGTATTCGCCCGATTTCGCCGTAAGTCATTGCACACATTTTCTGTCTTGATGTACTTCGGCAGCTGTTTAGGTAACTGCTCCATGCAACAGCAGTGATCAATCTCTGGAACCGGCATTGCCCAAGAGTGGTTTTTGTGGTTTTCACGTGCCAAAAAGAAGTTCCTTCTTATATTGCACACCTTACAGTTTGTAATGAATGCTTATTTGCCATTCCATCGTAATGTTACAGTTCTGCTATCGTCATGTGGGCATGATGTAACTGATGAATATGCATATCTAAACGACATTTGTGCACACTTCAGTTTTGTGTCAGAGCAAACAAACAAATTAAGTAATAAATACACTGTGGTGTTGCTACCTGAAAGGTAGTTTTGACAGCTGATTTACGACCAAGAGTGGCACCGCGAATCTTTTTCATCCGCCGCGCAAGATACAGGCTTTTTACGGGGACCTGCAGCAGCAATACAAGTGACAGCTGCAAGCATTGGGATAGGTAAAGATAAACGGTAAAGGTAAACATGTATTTGTATAGCGCCTCGTCAGGAACACACCTCTAAGGCGCTCAGGTATGGCATGCGTTCTCAAGGGATCTCACAGTTTTACCTGCACACCCTGCGTTCATCCGCTAACTGAATGAACCATACCTGCCTTTGCCTACCCAGCCGAAGCTGGTACTCATTTACCGACCCCGGAGGGATGGAAGCCTGAGTTGGCCTTGGATACACTGACAAGTGGCAAGCAGTGTAACAGTAGCTTCCACAAACGGATCAACTTCTGCTGCAGACTAAATACCTAACATGTCCAGCAGAACGGCAACAGAGTTAATATAAACCAATCAATCTAATGACTTTTTAAACTAAAAAGCAGACGACGCAATAGTGAGTTTTAAAAGTCTCAAATATACAAACGAGCTAAAACAAACTTTATCAACTGATTATAGAACTCTGTTGCTACATGCAGCAATACCGGTACATACAGTACAATAACAGCAGTCACACTGTGATCCTCTTGATATTTCCTCTGCAGCATAAATGCTAAGTGAACTTGCATAACATGTATAACATCAAAACCAATCATTTACAACTTGATCAAGCAAATCAGGCAGTTTGCAACAAATGCACCACACTTATGTATTCTCTGGTGTACAGAGTGCACAAACCTTAGATGGACCTGCATCACTAGTTGTCTCACGAAGATTTGAACTGAAGCGCATTCGCTTTGCTGGCTTTTCCAGATACGAACTAGATTCCATCTAATGTAAACCAAAACAGCAGAAATCAAATCTGGACCAACACATATCTCGTGACTTTAAATCATGTGGCACAGAACAAAAATATTTGCACTTAGCTGCTACTATATGATAGGAAGACTAATACAAGTGTAGAACTGAAAGAAATTTACAAACCAAATATCTTTTAGGAACACTACGTCTTCGTTTACTAACAACAGAGGAATCGTTGCCTTCTTCATTAACCTGCCCACAACAGTAAAACACAATGGTGACAATCACAAAACAATCGGCATTATCAAAAATCATTCCAAAACTGTTTTGCAACAATGTCTAGGTAAATGCCTACCTGCATGGGGACAAATAATGATATCATATATAGACAATAGCAGCCTACAGTACAGATGGGCTCGCAGTGCAAGTCTTTTGCTTTCGTCTAAGGTCAGCCGCTTTCTACATTCATCAGAAGAACCAGGTTGCTCACTTTCTGAAGTATCGACATAGAAATCTCTGTGAGGTAATTAAGTAAGTAAGCATTTATTACACATGACAGTTGCACATGTTTACAGAATAATATTTAAACAAAGAAACTACACAGTCGGATAAGGTACATAGTAATGATAAAACAGTAATAGCACAGATGCACTACTGCAGTTTACTATTATCACTATCATCATCATCATTATTACTATTACTATTAACCAGTTAAATTATATCAATAATTAACTGCACAGATCCAACGATGTGTTTGAAGACAAATAAACATGGGTTTCTCAGAATGGCATTGCTAGCAAACAATCTTCTTTATGTAGCAGCAATTTTAGTAAGCAGTGAAAGACCACTATCATTAACTGACCAAAGAAAGACATACTGTACCTCACGATCTGGTACAGTGAGCTGCAACTTGGACGATTCACTCTGCGGCTTCAACAATCGCTGAAGCAGAGTCAGTTCTTTTATTGCCTCAGCATATGACTTGCTTGATCCGTTCTTAAGATCGCCAACATCTGGCGCTTCAGTGATCGGTTTTGTTGATGCAAGACCAACAACGGCCCTCAATACACAACAAAACCGCTAAACAATTACCTGACAGGACGCTACGTTACGTACACATACACTCTGAGCTCTGATATTACAGTAAAACTTCGTTATAACGTACTTCTAGGGTATTAGAAAATTAGTACGTTATATACAAGGTACGTTATATCCAGCTGCAGTATCAAATTTCAATTGAACAATTTCGCAAGTGACCAGACACAACGTGCCATTTTATTCCATCCATCCATGTCCAACACACCGAGGTAATACATTTGCTAACAGTCACTCTCACAAAACCAGCCAACAGAGTGAAATGATGCACGCAGAGTTCAAGCAGTGGACACAACAGAAAGGAATACAGACGTACACAGTCACTCACAGAGAGAGAGAGAGGGCCGTGAG
>Ga0209562_1000681_pt1 | contig 11945 bp, 5 predicted proteins | sample WorMetvacBELIZE2_FD_187399 | JGI IMG/M metagenome (GOLD analysis project Ga0209562, IMG submission 187399) | Marine gutless worms symbiont microbial communities from Max Planck institute for Marine Microbiology, Germany - Olavius vacuus BELIZE.2... | ecosystem: Host-associated > Annelida >...
TCAGCCGCGGATTATTCGATTTCGTCAAAATTCGGTACAGAGTTTGCATCACGTCACAGCCGAACACTGCAAGACGTTTAAAGTAAAAGAGTCAAAGACCAACGTCACATTATCAGTTTAGAGAACAATTTAACGAACGTAGGCATAAACGTCATAGTTTTATGATTAGCGCTACAGAATAATTACGTCACGCAAGCATTCGCTAAATCTAATAGGTAGCGCCAGGCGTGCGGTCAGCTGCGGCCAATTACGTTGCCTGGCAACCGCCAGTAAACAGCAGGTGCCCGAAAGCTGGAGGCGTTCGTGCACGTGAAATCGAAGCGGCGAATCGAAGCAAGCAGCGACATGCGAGGTTGCGGAGAGAGAGGGAAGCACTCAGAGGGGAGTCGTTAATAAGGTGCTATTAGCGCGTTGTTGCATCGACTCGTGTCCATTTAGTTGGTGCCTGTCACGCACGCTTTAGCTGTGGTGCCTTGCCGTACATTAGCACGCGCAATGATGCAAGATTACTGGATCGAAGAAAGCGTTAAAAACAAACCTTTCGAGGAATTCTACGAGCTCGGAAGAGAACTTGGGAAGTAAGTATCGGAAACGTAAAGACCGTGTAGCCCCCATAATTGTATAATTTCACGCTATGAGTGGAGCGCGCGGCGCTAGCCTGACTGAGGCTCTCAAATGAATAACCCAGTGACGCCTACCCAGAACATCCGTTTTAATGAGCACCCCGCCTTTATCTCTTCCCACTTCCTTCTCTTCCACCCTTTTTAAACTCTAAAAGCATGCATGTAGAACTGCTTTATTGCTAACTGCAGGATCTGGAGAAGCAATAGTGCACTACATTGGGTACCATTATTTTAAAAGTTGGGGATGTGGGATAAGTTCGCGAGGGGCGAGGGAAAATATGTTAGCCCCGACCATGCTGAATGCGGCTAGTGAATAGGCGATCGAAAAATTTCAGGTACAAGCGGCAGTCCCCACTAATCATTTTTCGTGTCGGAAAACTATGATAAACGTTCTTTCATGCGGTATAAGATTGTGGACATAAGTTTGTTTCGTTTTGTCACAATGCACGCGTTTGACAAAAAGACGAACGGACGGACAGACGGACAGACAAACAGCTTTATCATGGCTATACCGTGCGTTGCATTACACGCAGTCGCACGGTAATCAAGTGAGTGTGCATAAATAATCTTCCGTTTTACCGCGCTGCATGGAATGCAGACGCGGTCTAGCGATGAGAATTTTGTGTGTCCGTCTGTCTGTCCGTCTGTCTATCTGTCTGTCGGTCTGTCAAACGCGTGCAATGTAACGAAACGGAAGAAAGATCTGTCCAGATTTTTATACCACACGAAAGATCATCTAGCCTAGTTTTCTGAGAAGAAGAATGGTTGGTGGGGGACGACCGCTTCTATCTGAAAGTTTGAGTTAACCGGCCCCTGTTGGAGTGAAAACGCCGATTTTGAACCGATAATCGCTCATAGCGCCTCAGTCGTAACGCCTAGCGAAAAAAGTTCAATTAACACTGGGAAATCAATTACGCGCTTTCCAATGAGCCTAAGATGATCATCGTACGTTGCCACTAAGCCCCGAAAGGGGGCCGCAAAAACGCAAAACTGCAATTTTTCGTCTAAAAGCCGCACTTTGCTTGAAGAAAGTATGCTACAAAGTTTCTTCGTGTGAAAACTGTCAGTGACAAAGTTGTAAAGGCATTCATTGGCCTAACTATCCGTGCAAAATGATTGGTGGGGAAGGTCCCATTCTACCTGAAATTTGGGTCAAACTGACAGCGCTGGAGCGAAATAGCTGATTTTCGATCTAAATTCGCTCGTAGCGCCTGCGATAGCTGAGCATCTTGTCTCTTAAGATCTGAATATGCGCCAGCAATATAAAGGTAAGCTTAAACAAATAATTTCAGATAAATGTTAACATGCATTAACTGAAAAACTTGAGCTTTTATTCTGTGAGCCTCTTTATTTGTGGGGTCCTTCGCCTCCATGGGCCCGTTTACCTCCATAGCCTCTATTCGCTTCTGTGTGGCCCTCTTACACCTACGTATGAGCTGGAACTACTAGGCGATATAGGCGTATGGTGCACTGCCCTTTATATCTGTGGCCCCACCTGATCGGGGATTTCGGTGGCGGTCTGCGCCGGCCTGCAGGGAAATGATTAGGCTAGTGGCTATACAGGCAGTATTTTAACCGATGATGAGTGCATGAGGACTGTTTTTATTCCATTGCATAAAGCTATTAGTAATTTGCTGTGCCATTTCTATGATTATGTATTTGGCAATGTTTAATCTTGTATCTTTCTGTATATATCTGTATTTTTCTGTCTGTGTCTGCCTGATTGGCGAATAAATTTGTTCATTATTAACTAGGCTATACGTAGACAGCGAATGCAACGACGGCAAGCGAACGACGTTCATATTTTACACTATAACGTAACCACTAAACGTTTGATTGCTTCCCGAGATGCTGCAATGTAATTATAGTAAGCCTGGATAGCAAGCCTGGCGACGTTTCAGTCGCTAAAACTCGATCAATGGCATGTCATTTATTATAACATAATTGGGTCACAATACAGAATTTCAGCGTATCAACAGCCCTCCTCCACTGATGAGTGCGACATTTAATTTAACGTTTATTCGACACATACTTTTTAACAGATCATTTCGACGATTATTCTATAGGCAATTGATTACGCTGATAGTTACAAACAAAAACACAACAACCAAAACGAAATAACGTATACACAAAACTTCGCCTATTCTAAAACAGACGTAATCCTAGTTTCAAGAAACACGACCAACAGGTCGCAGTTCATTTGTAATGCTCACCTAATGTGCATATGCAACTTACTGCGGTACACAATACAGTATACAACAAGACGGTCTGCGACGGCGAGCCGTCGGCCGATGTCTCCGACGGAAAATGCATTTGGCCGCGCTATGACCTTGATATTTGACCTTTGGCCTTGACAACCTTTACACCACTGACCATTGACATGATGAATATTTTTGCCCATTTTCATTGAAATCCGTGCAATAAATATGGAGATATCGCCTCACGCGATAGGGCAAACCTATAACGGTCGAATAACGGACACCCGGCAAACAATTACAAACAACAGACGGACAATGGACCGATAGCCGGTCGGCCGGACGACCGCAATACGTAATGTCTCTCGTCGCCTATTCATCATCATCATCATCATCAAAATGCAGGATTTAGAGTGGCACATAATAATGTAAATTATTGCTGGGGCACTTTACACAGTGTTGGCATAATTCTCCAGACAGTCATTGCAGCTCATAATCGACCACTGATTATAAACGGTGCAGGCGTATATTAGTCATTAGTCGATACCAACCGTACGGGGAGGCATAAGTGACAAACTTGTAATGCCCGTGGTCTTGGGTGAATCAAACAAAAGTTCAAAGCGCGGGCGAACGTAACGCTTCGTAATGTATCGTACTACTGTTTCATCTGATTTCCTTTCTGGTCCTTGTAGGCCCTATACATTTACCGCCTGTAGGCCTACGTACTCGTTTAGACTGAATATATCGCGACAACTTATCAACTCTCGGCTTATCAATAGCAGTCGTATCGGTTTTCCACAATTTTTACTCGGCCGACGAATGCCGACTGTGCGGCCTTTTGTATGTATGCGCAATATTATACGGCAGTGGCATATACCGGCCGTGCCGTGGGAGTCGTAAGCAAGACGGTATCTGCCTGCGCCCGCTATTAATCAATGTTAAATCAAGAAACGTGTCGCGTTGCCTGCGGTAATTTGCCGCGCTCGCGTACAGCGGATGATTTCGTCTTCAATGACGTCACTCGCCAGAGGCGGACCCGGCCGGCCATCGCGGCGAAGACTCATTTTCCATCAGTCTGTCTGTCTGTCTTGTCTGTGATTGTCAGAACAGTCGTGGCCGTTCTGTACACTGTACAGGGGCGTAGCCAGATGAGAGGTCTGGGAGTCATGCAGTGGCGGCGCTACACCAGGGCGCGCCAGGTCAAATGACCTGACTGGAAGATCCACCGCCCTGGCTCCGCCTTGCCTGCTTCAGTAATAGTGTGAACATAAAATAAAAATGTTACCATATCTGACCGCTTTATTTGTTTTATTTTGGCAGTGAAACTATCAGCGGCGTTGGCGGCCTGTGTTTTGAGGGCAACGAATAAAAAGTCGTCAACTTTTTTGAGGACAAAAAGTGCATCTGGTGACCTGGCTTGATGATTTTCTGATCTGCGGTGGCGTTTGCACATAATGACGTGCCTCACGACCTTAGTGACCTGGAAATGACCTGACTGACTTGACGTCCTGGCGCCGCCACTGGCGCCATGTCCCCCAATCGTCGATTGAGTGGATTTTTTTGACGATAAAATGGCTAAAGTAACATCGTTCTCTCTACCAGAAGTGTTCTGTAGGCCTCAAATATGCCAAAAATGAGTTGGCGGCCGGACCCCGCTGGGGGAGCTCACGACGCTCCCCCAGACCTTTTAGTCGGTTGGGGAGGGGGACTTAGTGATATCTGCATAAGTTGCGTTTTGACAACTTTTGATCAAGATGATGATAAATGATGACGACGATGATGACATGACGATGACATGACTAGGCCGGTGTCTAAGCCACTCCGTTCGTTATCATCGATTACGTCACAGTCCTATGTCAGCGTGACAGTGCGTGACATGCGTCACAGTTCAATGTCTGCGTGACAGCGCGTGACACGCGTCACAGTTCTATGTCTGCGTGACAGCGCGTGACATGTGTGACATGCGTGACATGCGTCACAGTTCAATGTCTGTGTGACAGCGCGTGACACGTGTGTGCGTGTATTATTGACAGAGGCGCGACGTCGGTGGTCTACCGCTGTGAACATCGCTCCACCAAGCAACAGTGGGCTGTCAAGATCATCACCAAGCGAGTCAGTCACTCACCGCACTGCTGTTCATTTCTACGTTCTCTGATCAGTTTCTAAGAAGGAGGCTTCAGTCCATCCGTCGAAGCCTACTCTGTCTCATATGCCAAATGCAAAAAAAAGCTTTTTTGCCGATGTTTTCGCGCGTTTTTGTTGCATGTGAAAACACGTGCAGCAGTAAACGCTAATTTCGCTATATTCTCTCATTTTATGATGCACTTTATTTCTGACATAAGTAGGCCTGATACGTAGCATAAAACTTGATAATGCTTAGTGGCGTCACTAGGGTGTTTTCGTCACTGCTGCTTTCCGTGACATCCTTACTGTTGTCGTGCCCGAGAAGTGACTGTGTCATTTTGGACACGTTAATCGTTTTTGTTACTTACTTACTTACTGTCACCTGGGGAGGCAACTGATGGTGTCACCCTATTTTTTTCTTCCAAAAAGCTGACGACCTTTATACTCTGCAGAGTGATTGACCTTTTTTTAGCTGTCGTCTTCTTACCACCCCGGGTGACACCCTCCAGGGGATGACACCCGACTAAAAGTATTTTTGGGCTGAATTTTGAAAGAAAAACACTAACTTCAGCCACAAAAATAATTTTAGTCGGATGTCACTCCCTGGAGGGTGTCACCCGGGGCCGTCCCCCCGCTCCCCCTTATGACGCCACTGATAATACTGCTGCTGCTGCTGACAATGTTGATAACGATGACGGCGTGTGTGCTCACAGGTGGAGAAGAAAGTCGTGAGAACTGAGATCGGAGTTCTGCTCAGGCTGCAGCACCCCCACATTGTCAGTCATTTGTCGTGCAGCATAACAGTAGCGTCGATTTTCATTAGTATTTACTCGTAAGTGGGAATGGGATAGACTAGAGCGTTTTAAAATCTGCTTAAATGTCGCGACGAGAGTTGTTCCAGCTCTCTTGTATGACACGTTAAAGAACTGGAAAAACTGATTGAACACAGCAGGGTGTGCTGTAGTCGGTCCAGCGTTTTTATCTATTTTTTATTATTACGCCAGATGGCAGCCAGACATACGGTAATGCAAACAACAATATACACAGCTATACGAAAATTAGAAACAAAAAACGTAAGAAACACAGCAGTAATCTCACAGTTTCAGACATATAGCAGAGTACTTATACATGTAACATGTTGACGCGACTGTGCGTGCTGCTCGTTTTAGATCCGACTGAAGGAGATATTTGAGACGACAGCGAAGATATATCTGGTACTGGAGTTAGTGACTGGTGGCGAGCTCTTTGACAGGTCTGAGTGAAAGGCCGCGTTGACACTTACGTTCCTTGTCGTACTGGTAACGTAAAAGTCATAGTTTAAAAAGTTGTCTCAAGTGTCGACCACTCCATACGCATGAGTTTACGTCACTATTGATGGCAAGTGGAGGCCTAACCGTTAGCTGTTAGCAGTGCGTCTGTTTGGCTTACACGGCGACTGGAGATGAAGAGAAAGAACAGGAGGAGGAGAAGGAAGAATATTTCGTGGTAGCTCCTTTTCTTTGGCAAGTTTAGCCTGCGAGTGTTAAACCAATCATAAGCTGCTAACACGTCCGAATGGCCGACACTGTTAATAGCCAACCAGTTTGAAGTCATGGCCTATACTGTTACGCAGAACTCGTCGCTTCTTCTTTGGCAGTTGTCTACGGTAATTTTGCTGAGTTGTGATTGGTTGTTGTAGGATCGTGACGTGCGGCTACTACAGTGAGAAGGATGCGGCGCGTTGTGTCAATGAGATGCTCGAGGCGGTCAAGGTAATCATCACCATCATCATCAGCATCATCATCATCATCATCATCATCATAGTGCGCCCATTACGACCATGCATCACACCTTTGCTTCAAGACCATGCACTGGCTGCGGGTCCCTGAGCGCATCTAATTTCGACTGGCCGTACGAGTTTACCGTTGCCGACATAACGCGGCACCTCTGTACCTCGCCAATGACTTGCACTGGACTGAGGAGTCGGAAGCACTCCAGCGACTGTGATCTGGCGCCCGTCAGAGGCTCATTGTACCACGAACCAGACTGCACACCATCGGCGACCGGGCATTTGGAGTTGCAGCTGCGTGCGTGTGGAACAGTCTGCCGCCCGTTGTCACTTCAGCCAGCTCACTCCCGTCTTTCAAAAGACAACTGAAAACATTTCTTTTCCAGAACTCATTTCCTTAGCTTTAGCTTTATTTTAATTGTGTACCGTGTTATTGAAGCGTTTTCGCTTATTATTACAATTATAGGTCATAGGTGCAGTACAGAGTCATCCGTATATAGTCAGCAGACACAGAAAGCCAAACTAAGAGAGTGAGTCTTAAGCCATAATGACATGATAGCGTGTCTTAACTGATGCAGCAAAGTAGCTTGTACTGAAAATCTAATTAATTTGTAATTACTTGGACAGCTGGTTTCACTAGATAATGCAGCGGAAATGGAAGCGGAGCTTAACTTTGATCACTTTTGACAAAGTTGCAGCCTTTATCACCTGTGCGACAACCAACCTGACAAGGCACTTAGGCAGGTATTGTCATGGGCGGGGTATGTCCATGTGTGTCTGTCTGTTCGCGCACAATTGAAACACTACTGATTCGAAACTCATGTAGCTTGGTAGTTAAACTGTGTTATGGCGAATCTCAGAAGTGATTAGATTTTCGTTAGATTTGACCTTTGACCATTTTGGATGATAAAATTGCCTATAATAACATGAAGTTTAGCGCATTAAAGGTGTTACGTAATCGCGCGCTATAAATCGACATTTACATTACATTACATTACACGAAAACTATACCTGTCAGATTACGATGCACTTTTACATGGTAAAGTATCTTATAGTTGGTTATACGTAAATAATTATATAAAACTGTGCATACCAGGTATTTATTTTTGACTTAGCCGACTTTGACCTCGAGACCTGAAATTAATGGCAGTGTGCAGAATTGTTGCTTCCAGCTTAATTAGCATATTGCTATATTTGCATAATTTATGCTCGTGCGTTACGCTAATATTCGTCAATTTATTTTGTTGCAGTATTTACACGAAAATGAAGTTATACATCGAGATTTAAAAGTAAGTTTGCGTGTGTTTTCATATTTCACCGTGCCGTTACTCAGTGGCGTCAGTTTGGTGTCACCCTGTGCGGCAATTGACGGTGTCAGCCTTTTTTACCATAAAAAGTTATGAACTTTTTAGTCGTCGTCAGATGATAACCTTTTTTACTCATCTCACCACTCCCACCCTCTCCACTTTTCCACTTGATCATTGGTTCAGTGTTTTTTTTTGTAAATTCACCCGAAAAAATATTTACACTTTCATTCGGGTGTTACCCCTGGATAATGTCACCCGGGGCGTTACCCCCTTTCCGCTCCGCCCCTCCTAGTGACGCCACTGCCGTTACTTTTGAAAGCAAACAAGCAGGCAGTTTGCTGATAAGAGACGTAATCGCATCACATTGAAGAGTAATTTTAGTGATCAATTTATGACATTTACGTCTATAGTTACCGTTACTATTACATCAACTGACATTGTTACAGCATTTAAAGCATTAACAGTAGGCCGTATCCAGTTTAATGTCTGTAGAACGACGCAGGTGATGCGTTTTATGCGTTCACGTTGACTGTTGCGCATTGTAACAAAACGTTTATTCTATCATGATTGATGCCCGTCTTTCCTGCCAAGGTAACACTTTTCTCAGTTACACCATCATGAAGCTGCGACAAACCAATCGTTATTTCCAGCGTTTGCACTATACCCTTTTCGTTTATCATTTTTTCGGCTCAGCTGGCTGAGATAATAGTATAACTGGTCAACAGCAGTATGCCTGTGTGTCTGTGTGTTAACCAGGGTGGCACAAATCATAACTGCTATACACAGAGACTTATAATCCTGCATGCACAGACTAACTGATGAACTCTAGTCATAGCCTCAAAACTAGGTCTAATTGTCCTAGTTTGCTCTGTTCATAGGTCACATTGCTATAGCTGTGCTGCCAGCCGGGCGTTGCCCATGCGCCGCTTATTTCGTCTCAAATCAGTCCTCTTCTCACGATGTTTTGTCCTGGACTGTGTCTGACAATTCTGCTCTGCTTTGCTCATTCTCTGTAGGCTATCATGCTTGACTCTAAACGCGTTCGTCTTATTGTAAAGTGTTCTTGCAGTCCTACTTTAATAATATTCGTGCATAGTAATAATAATAATACTAATAATAATTTCTACAGCGATCGCCCAGATTCGTCCTTCTTTCGTGCAATTAAGCCTTACAAACTAGTTAACTTACTTACTGACTACTGAGCTGAGGTGTTGTCTGTAGCCAGAGAACCTGCTGTACGAGGACAACAAAGACGACGCTAGACTGAAACTTGGTAAATTTCTGTTGTTCACTTCTGTCACCGCTGCTTTTCGTTCGTTCTTCAGTCTATAGCCTACTCTGCGTAGTGCTAACGTTTTATAGCTAATCTGTTCAGCTGGGTGTAGTTGATACATATTCAACCGATTTTCTCTACGCATTCTTCCTAAATACAGGTTATGTCGTTTCTCTTGTGTGCGATTTACCGCCGAGCTTTGGTCTTCGTCTTCTCTAGTTTTAAGTGTTACACAGAAAGAGAACATTTCAATAGACAGCAGCATGCATGGGTGAGTCCTGAATCCGTTGGAGTAGATTCGTTTGAGAATTGCGCAGACTGGAACCGAATGAGCTACAGTGTTGGCAAATTAAGAGTATGTCATGTTGTTCACATTTTGGGCTGAGAAACACACATAAGTGGAGTGTGATTGTGATCCGAGACGCCTCGAGCGTGCCTCTGTGTTGCTTTTGGATAGGCCTACTTGTAAGTTACTGAAAAACACACGAGCGATATTAATATTAACTATCGTTTATACTGTTATTTGCGTTCACTCCTAAACGCCTGAGTCCCGTCAGTCGCCGCTGTTTACTGAGGCCAATCATCGTCATCGCGTATACTGAGCAGTGACGGAGCATGTGTTTCCTCGGGGATTCAGCTGGCCTTTTAGGCTGATTTCAGTATTAAGTACTAAGAACTGCAGGGGCGTAACCAGAGGGAGGCCAGGGAGAGGCATGCCCTCAATCCTCAATCGTCGACTGAGTGGATTTTTACGGGAAAAACTGGCTTTGTGGGGACGTAGCTGCCTGCAGTTCTTTCTCTACCAGAAGTGTACAGTTCTGTGGGCCTCAGATATGCCAAAAGTGCGTTGGCGGCCGAGGCTCCACCCCGGACCCCACTGGGGGTGCTCACAGCCCTCCCAGACCCCTAGTCGGTTGGGGAGGGGGCACCCTTCCTTAACCCCACTCCCTCAGCACTCTGTGATGCGCCTCGGTCTTCTAGTAGAGGGGGCAGTTGGCAATACAAGTGCCTCAGTTACAGCTACCTTTCGGCGCCTCGATTATCGCACCTTCTGCGTTCAGCTTCTGTGGCTCCCAGTGTAAAATTCTGGCTACGCCTCTGAAGAACTGTCCTCTTCCGAACTCTGTCAGTCACTTGACGCAATGTTGTTGGTCATCGTAGACGACGTGGTTCTGCGTGTGTTTGTGTGCAGCTGACTTTGGTCTGTCGAAGATCGTCGACTCTGAAGTACAAACTCAAACTGTCTGCGGAACTCCCGGATACTGCTGTCAGTACGCTATATTAATTGTTAAGCAGCGAGATTTTTTTCGTCGACAGAATGTTAGAACTATAATGCCTGTCCGTCGCTGGCTTGCTGTCTGTCGGTCTGTCAGAATGGTAAACGGATCAACTGTAGTTTTTAGAACGCACTTATTCGAATTACTGACGTAATTACTGATGTCGATGACGACGACGACGATGATGATTATGATGATGATTCAGTAGGATTCAATTCATTTACCAGGGCTTTATGGCTTAAGTAAAGTAACAGTCACGGTAATGGAAATATCAATCAGTTGAACAGAAAGAAAACGATTACTGTAGTAATCTGTTCGCTACCTATTACATTAACAGCGCAAACAAAGATAAGTTTGCCGACTGTAGTAAATAACGCTGTTGCTGCGGCGGCGGCGGCTGCTGCTGATGATGATGATGATGTATAATGTTGAAGAATCAATCAATCAACACAAGTTTATTAGCATCGTATAATACAACACAAGATCATTAGTGAATAAAACAATAAACAATATGATGCTAACGGGCCAGTTGACAGAAGGGAGACAATGTCAACCTGCCCAATTATTGGGACATTTAATGTGACATTTAATGTAATACGTGAACAAAAAACAACATGCGTGCAAATGATTATTGCTTTGTCTGGAGATGAGACTGTGGGTGCTTGTGCTGGTACGCGCAGGTCCTGAAGTGCTGAAAGGTCGTAAATACGGCACGCCTGTTGATATGTGGAGTATCGGAGTCATCACGTACATACTGTGAGCATCTGTTGTTTGCTCTTAATACACAGACGAAATACAGATAACGCTGTTGCATATAAGTTTTCTACTGTAGAGCGAGTCTTGTTTATATTTAGTGTTTGTGCAGATCTAGTTTGGAGATGTTTGGTAGACTGATTCTGGAGCTAACGGCCTTTTGGTGTTCTTGAAACGTTACACACTTATGATGCTTTCTTTTGAAAGGCCGATGGCTCTAGAATCAAAACAGCTAGTCTACACTTTACAGCTATGCCATGGGCAATTTGTGGGGCGAGAAAAGTCGCTTTAGGGCTACATGAATGTTAAATTACTGTACGCATATGCAACGTGCAGTAGTTAGTTGCAGTGGTCACGGGTGTGTGTGTGTCTGTGTGTGTCAGTCTGTGTGGTTACGAGCCATTCTACTCAGACAATGAAGCGGAGATGTTTAAGAAGATCATCAAATGCGACTACGTGTTTGACTCGCCGTGGTGGGATGACGTCAGCGACAATGCCAAGGTACCTGTCAGTCTTATGCTCGCGCCACATTGTCGGTCGTCATTGTCGGCCGACAATGTCGACCGACAAGAAGGACCGACAACCGACACAAGCCGAAAGTACGGCATGGCTTGTCGGCCACGGA
>Ga0209562_1000682_pt1 | contig 11941 bp, 4 predicted proteins | sample WorMetvacBELIZE2_FD_187399 | JGI IMG/M metagenome (GOLD analysis project Ga0209562, IMG submission 187399) | Marine gutless worms symbiont microbial communities from Max Planck institute for Marine Microbiology, Germany - Olavius vacuus BELIZE.2... | ecosystem: Host-associated > Annelida >...
GTAGGAGGCGACCGAACCTGGGTTTAGTTTGTGTTTTGTTGTGTAATTTGTGTTATCTGTATTCCTTAGTTAAGATGGATTGTGGTGTTTTGTTCTATTTGGTTTAGTTTAGTTTAGTTTTGTGTGTTCCTTCAGTGCATTGACACTGTTGGTTGGGTCATTTGACCCGTAAAAACCCGTCCCCGATATGACCTATAATGTGTTTGGTGGGACGTTAAGCCTTACTCAATCAATCATTAAACAGCTGATAAGTCTGCACAAAATGACATATTATGTGTCAACCTATGGCATCCTGTCATATATGTATATTGTGAGTGAATAATGAATGCTCCCCAAACATGAAAAAACAAAATGTGACACTTCTATTGACATAGTTTTCTTTCAACCATATTGTCAAAAATGCTGATAATTTAAACTATGAATAAACTGCTTTGCAATAAAAAAAGATGGGATGGAAAGAAAATTTCCAGAAATTCTGCAAAAGCAATGGTCAGTACACTGTCTAAATTTTAATAAAGAAAGTAAAAAAATAGGTTCAATAGTCTGAACATCAAAGCTGGAGCCAAGACTTCATCAACTAGTGCATTCAACAGTGGCATCCAAGACTCTGTTTTATAATAACATGTTGTGGTAAACACACCAAAGAGTTCAGTCACTGTTGCCAAAATTTTGTTAGTTTAGGCATATCTGATTCCTACTGTAATTATTTGTGTTTTTGAGTAAATGAACGTTAATAATCTATTACCGGGAACGGCTCAACATATAGCATAACATTGTTTTGTGCAGAATTGCATGCTCTTTTAAGCTACTGTTTAAGATTTTTAGTTGTTTTTGTTGATAACTAACAATTTTATGTTGCTTTTAGGTGCATGTAATTTTGCTGCATTTTGCACAACAGACGATAAATTAATTGATAACTACACAGAATTTTAAACAGCATTTTTGTATAAAACTGTCAACAGTACACGCAGCCATAAGAATTTTACATGCTGGTATAACAGCAGTTAGTATTAATAATAATAATCTTCGTTTATTACAGCTGCAGGCAAACCGCTACAACTACAAGTACAATCATAGAACCAACAAAAAGCTGTCACACAGGACAGCACAGATACAATAGACTGCAAAGCAGGTATACAACCAAACGTGTTAGCACGGGTATAATAAGCTGCTATATGCAAGCACTAGGTTTACCTCAATGCCGTAACTTAATTAATTAACACAAACCAAAACAACAAATACACATGCATACTTAACATAAGATAAACTCATAAAAGTAAATATGTGCAAATAATTCCATCACTGACGATCGCTTTTGGCAGCACTGGGATTGGAATCTGTGACATCTTGCCTACTACCGAGTGACATTAACCACTCGGGGCCACTCCCTCCACACCCCAAAGGACAATTTGTCTAATAGGCAAAACACTTGCATTACTGTATAGGCTATAACTACAAAATAGTTCATTATAGTTGGAGCTGTCTAGAATTGGTAGACGAAAGTCTCAAAATTGAAGCCATCACTCAAAATAAGAGTGATTAACCTACACTTGCAGCAATTCTGATATGATGATCTTTAATGGACGTAGAACAACAATGTTACATGAGCCTAACTTTACACTAAGTATTACAGAAACAAGTGCAGTGACAAAACTAGCTTCCAGAGTTTCTGAAGAACAGAAACTCTGTCTGCATTGAAGACATGTGTGACTAGCAGCACTGGTTGGTTGAGTAAGGTTTAACGTCCCACCAAACACATTACGGGTAGTATCGGGGATGGGTTTTTACGGGTCAATAGACAGGTGTAAGGCAGGTGATGTAACATCAGTGTGTTTGCCGTTCCCGGGCGTGAGCTGGTCGAGGGCTGATTGCACTGTACACAATGGCAGGAAACATAATAGCTGCACATAACAGCATTGTGCAGGACAGCCGACTGCCTTGCTCCAGTATTTTAGCATAATTATGAAGGAATGTAATGGTTTGACCATAGGTGGGATTACCAGTAACCACCACAGTAACGGCAGGATGTCTGTGCCTCCAATGTAGACACAATAAAACTATTAAGACTACAATACTGAAGGCAACAGTCAAAAGCCTCTGTACCTTGCTGATGCACGTTTGCTTGTCGATGGAAACATAAATTTATTAACTACACAAGATTTTGCAGTGAGTGGATTCATAACGAGCAAAGCACCAGCACCATCGTAGAAGCATGGCATAAACAACAACCCCTGCATCAGAACAGCACATCACACTGAGTCAACACTTAGTGAATACAGTCTAACATAATGTGCAAAACATGACAATTCATTACACCAAATCATTTGGCTGCCAGTATCAAGACACACAAATGCATCAACTGCGAGATAAGACAGAAAACTCAAACAACTAATTTTTGATCTCGACTTCCTTTAACGAACATCCAACTGGATGAACTGAGCCACGTTCCAATGCAATTGTTGTCTGTTGAGAGCTACTGCTTCTGTTTCTTCCCAGGTGAGTCCTATCTTCTGCATTTATGTCTTGATTGTGCTTCGCCAGTTCATTCCTTGTCTATCTGGTCCTGTCTTGCACCCTGCAATCTTCCACTATAATGCTTTGCTGTGACATGCACTTGTGATTTGTCAACAGTACACACGTCCACGCCAGCAAAGTCTTCTTGAGTATATTCTGTCTGAGTATATTCTCCACTCATTCTTGTCTACTTCTAACCATGACTTCTTCATCTGTCACGCTGTATTTCCAGCAGACACCACCTACTACGCTTCTTCGCCATCTGCTATGAATAGCATCCAGTCTTTTGCAGTTTACATTAACGCCAATGTTAAAAGGCCACAGCTCACGATATCTCCAACACATTATTTCACAGAGTCCCGAACCTGCATACCAATCAATCAATCAATCAATCAGTTGGTTGGTCGGTCAGTCAGTCAATAAATCCATTTGTCAGCGCCTCTTAAGCAGATGTTCACGGAGGCAGCTCCAACAAGTAGGCATGCACAAACAGCCCTCGAGTGAACTGTTCACGACTAATATCCTCAGTTCAAAGGTGTGACAAAAGTCTGTCTCACATGGCTCGAGCAGAGATGCAGAAACTCTGAGGACCACATCATTTAGTATTGGTCCCATGCTTGACCAGATCGCCATTACTCAGCAGAAAATAATTGCCATTGGTGTGTTCAGACTGTAAATAACTCACATTCTGCGATAACACAGTCGAACAGCATCCGATGTTCAGTTGAACTGGAACCCTTTGCAGCAGCAAGCCACTTTTGCAATGCCTGTACACGTATCCACTCACACATTCAGTCTAGTGCAAAAACAAATCACATGAATTATTGTTCACTCGTCAGGTCACATTACTTCCAACATTTATTTTTTTACGTGATACAGAATGCATCAATATTACATTTATCTCTACAGTTACTGCAAGCAAATCTTGATAAAACAATTTAATGAGTTCAGTAACTTGTAAACATAGAAATCAACTGGCTGTGCAATAGACAAAATTAATAACAAAAAGTGCTGGCATATGTGCAGGCAATGTATGTCTTAAAGAAAACATTATTACGTTAAAGTATCGCACATAACGTCCAGCAACAGACCACAAAACACACACAGCAGATGCCAACAAACACACAAATACACATCACTGCAAAATATAGGATATTTTCGATATTTTCGAAAATATCACAATATTTTCCAACCCTGGCCAGCTGCTGTATCAATGCCCAACCCCAACAGCATCATTGCAATGACGGTATATTGACAGCTACACCAAAAATATTAGACAGCTTTCAAATAAAAGATGTGATTTTTTGTGTGTGCTGTTAAATGATACCTAAAACAATGTTGGAAACAGAATGATACCAGATTGTGACTTGTTGCGTTGTAATTCCACAGACGCAATCTTCACCATCAACTGCTTGCAAGTGTGTTGGACGAACATCATCCCGCTGAAGTGTCAGTGATTTCACCACGTTTCTGTAATCAGTGCTGACGTAATGACATGTCAACTGCCACCGTCCATCACACGTAAACGATTCGGTGACAAAGTTCGCAGCTCCGACGACGCAAACCATCGGATGTTTAACACCTTTAACATTGTGTGCAGCACTACCACCAGTGCTGCCAATACATTTAACAACACTGAGATACAACTACTATAAACATCAACATTAAAGTCAAAAACTTATCAACATTATGTCTTTTCTTCAAACTGAAACTGGCACTAGCAGAGTCTCATATTTTTATAACTCTCCTCACCAACATCAATATAAACTGATGTTATCCCAAAACTTTTCCAAACTGCAGACAAAGAAACATGCCAACTAGCAATATATTAGGATTACATTACCAAAACACAACAATCAGTGCAGTTTCTCCAGAAATCGAGAAATCCAGCCTTACCTGCAACTATACAAACTAAGATCAAGATAGACAGCAGTGTACTGCATATATCCTCAGACTGGACAATTAACGTAATCAGCCCAAAATGCACAGACAAGTAACAGTGTATTACACATCACCAGTGGCAGATCCACACCAATAGCAAGAAGCGGTGATCAGCCGGCTGACCATTACTTACCTTCATATGTACCGTTATTCCCACAGACTTACACATACATAATCTAGATGCCATACCTCCTATTCACGTCGTATCGAATCATGTGGACAATGATAAGCTTACCACTGCAAATGGCGGAACGTTTACGTCGAGTTCAGCCAGTCGCAGTAGCCAATCATGTTAAAGCACGTCAGTCACCGATCGAGCGTGCTGTAACATGATTGGCTACTGAGTCTAGCTGAGCTCAAGTAAATGTTCCGCCATTTGCAGTGGTAAGCTTAGGGGAGGCTTCATTATTTTCGATCACTGCTGCCCCTGTGGTTATTCCTGTGCTAAAAACAAGCAAACATAAAAATCTTTTCACAACAAATGAGGAAGAGAGACAAATGGAGAACGCCCCCTCTTGATCTGCCACTAGACCACTGGTTGCCAAGATACAGCGACAGAAAATTACCAATAAAGCTGGTCAATGGTGAGCATATGCACTTGTTCCTTGCTGTCACAGTTGAAGACAAGCAGTTGAATGTCCGTCCAGCTGCCAGAGTGAACCAACATCAATGCCACCAAGTGAGAACGGCATGGCAACAAAGCAGCAAACCAGATCTCTTCCTCCTATTACAGCAAAATATTCGCAATAAACAAATGCAATTTAACTCTGACTGGCAATCAACACAAAACTTCTAGTAGTCAACTTTACAAAAATTACTGACTGATTACAATTATATTTCAATTAAATGACATTCAACAAAACACTTGCAATGTGCACTTTATTTCAAGCAGCAACCATAGTTTGTTACTTATAACTAAATAACTAAACAAGACAGAACAGATGCCGCACGAATAATTTTTCAAACACAGCACTTGAACTAAATAAGACAAGTGCTTTTCATCTTCTGACCTACAAAGAAAAAAAGATTGCTAAATGTCAATAACCACATTTTTACAACTAGGAAATTCTTAATCATTTCACTTTCTAGCAATTAAATGTGTGATTAATTGTTAGTTGCGCTTGCCTGTTTCAGCCACTGACTGTCTGTGAAACGAGAAGGCAATGTAAACCATCACACAGCAGCTATGACGAGCCAAAGCCATGGTTGATTATGTTAGTGTAGCAAGTGTCGGCGCAAACCTAAATGAGCCCCCTCAAACCGCAGAAATTTTCCCTCCTCAATTTTCCGACGACCAATTTTTAGTCGTCAACCCAGTCACTTACACCCAATCTCATGACCTTCTTTTAGTTGTCACCTTCACACCTTCACCAAGTTCATCTTTATGGGTCCTTTTACCGGTTCCTTCAGTGCTTTGACACTGTTGGTTGGGTCATTTGACCCGTAAAAAACTGTCCATGATATGACCTATAATGTGTTTGGTGGAACGTTAAGCCTTACTCAATCAATCACTATGGGTCCTTTTACCTAGCCCTTTGTGGCGTGACCCATCCTTTACTCCGACATGTAACGCCTTTCACTACTAATGAGGCCCTTTTGCCCTGTGATGAGTCCTTTTACCCCGTCCCCCCCCTGGTTGAGTGATTCGGGGGTGGTTTGCACCAGCTCTGAGTGTAGATGATGACCTCCCAAACCTCTGCAAAACTACCATGACTAGCAGTGTTCTGTGTTAATAATTTGATGGTCACGTTCCCTGCACTGGGGTACAAGCTATGAAGCAGTAACTGAAGCATGATGCAACAACTGCATGTACCAGTAACATGCACATCAGAAACAGCGGATATAGAATATCAGAAACTACGGCTGTCAACGATTTAAACAACTTAACGATTAATTAATAGTTAATTTCAATTAAAATCAAATATTACAAATTATCCAAGAAAACAGTTTTTCGTTCATGATCAGCTAACAACTCTGGCAACAAGACACATGTCTCATGCATTCTGTTAAACAAATTGAAATGTTGGCAGTCCACGGAGAAAGAGACAATGTTGCTTCCTGGTGATATATCTCGCTGAGATAGAGTCGTTCACTTTACTATGTTTTCTTAATGATGGTATCTTAATAAAAAACATTCTAAATTTTATAATCGTTAAATTTTTAAAACAATTAATCATGCAGTTAATCGTTAATTTGCCCACCTCTACTAAAACCCAACCAAACCTCAAAAAACGAAAGGATACAATGCTACTAAAATCCTGCAAACATGAAAATGCTCCAACAGCAAAGACAAAAACCTCTTTTGCTTTCCATGACCGCTGCACAGTCCACTGAGATCTAGAAGTTTCAGCAACAATAAGCAGTTGACGAGGAAAACAGCAGAGAACACATGAAGACTCTCTACCATCAATGAACGCCGTCTCTCTCGTCACATGTACCACGTCAACCCCTGCTGTCTGTGCAACAATATATTAACATCATTTTATTACCGTGCTGCAGAATGCAGACGCAGTCTAGCGATGAGAATTCTGTCTGTCCGTCTGTCTGTCAAATCTGTGGATTGTAACAAAATGGAAGAAATATCAGTCCAGATTTTTATACCGTACGAAAATCATTTAGCCTAGTTTTCCGACAAGAAGAATGGTTGGTGGGGAGTGACACCTTCTACCTGAAATTTTGGGTCAAAGCAACCGTGTTGGAGCAAAATCGCCGATTTTCAGTCGATATTCGCTCATAGCACCTCAGCCGCAACAACTAGCGAAAAAAGTTCAATTAACATAATAGGAAGTGCACTACACGCTTTCCAATGAGCCTAAAATGATCATCGTACGTTGTCCCTGTCCCTAAGCCCTGTAAAAGTGCCCTTTTCCATCTAAAATCGCACTGCGATTGAAGAAAGTCTGCTACAAAGTTTCTTTCTGTGAAAACTGTCAGCGATAATGTTGTAAGGCATTCATTGGCCTAACTATCCGTGCAAAAATGATTGGTGGGGGACGACTTTTCTACCTGAAATTTTGGGTCAAAGTGACAAGTGCCAGAGGACTAAGTAAATGTGTGTGTGTGTGACACTGACAGGCAAAGTTGCAATTTCTGCAGTTGAAGCAGGCCATTCCACCACATTAGAACGAGTTTCATCAGCTGGCGACTGTTTGGATGGCAGAACTGCAGCACTTTCAACACTGCAACGGACACACACTACAGCATTTTAACACTGACGTAGCACGACAAGTCACCATAATACAGATGTCACCACCAAGCCAATATCAGACCCCAATTCTCTGTGCCCTTACTGCTTACAAGAACTATTACTGGATATTCTTCAAATTTATCTGGTTTAGCTGGTGTTCACCAAAGTCTCCGACCGAAGCTTTGGAGATTGATGAAGCAGTGTTTTTGGTGGCCAGAAACTCATTCCAACATCCTACCAACAGCGTCAGAGGACCAAAGCCAATAAACACAAAATGATCAACAAAAATTACACACTGAAAACAAAGTTTATGAAAAGTTTATTATAAAGTACAATATTATGGATACTGGATATCTGAGACTGACTGAAAACAATAGTCATTTGATTAATTGCAGACAGAACAGAAGTAAGTAAAGATGAGGAGCATGCAGTAGCATACCGCTGCTCTTGCTGAAGTCGACGAGCAGACTGCTGACCAGCGCTGGACTGCGATAACTGAGAAGACTGAGGCAATGACAAATGTGATGATCCTATGCTGTGTGCCATCTCTACTACTACATCGTTCCCCTCTTTACTAACGGTGCTGTCTTCGTTAGTCACTTTCAGCCGAATAATATCACCATACTGGGACTCAGGTAATGTGAAATCGGTTGTTCCTGATTTCACCGACTCAGCCACTGCAATTTTAACTGCAGACAATGCTTGACACAGAGTTGTTGCATCATCGTCACTGCTGACAGAAGACGCTCTACTTTCGACATTCTCACAGGTTACTGCGGCAATCCTGTCGGACTCAACGTCACCACAGACATTTTCCGAAATGTCCTTTTCAGACGAATGCAAATCACAAGTAAAAGTGCCACTGTGAGCAAAACATGCCAGCAGTTCTTCGTCCATGTAACTAAAATTGAGATCACAGTCGCTTGCACTAACTGGTGTTGCAGCTGCATTTTGAACAGCAGATGGCTGTACAGTTTGTGCCGCATTCAAACTATTCACAATCAATGACGAACCTTCTTGGCTATTAGATTTGTCGGAATCACGTGAATTAGACACACACTGTCCATGTACATTTTCCGGTGTTGCGACAGCTGAATGTGTCACTGACACATCTTTAGGGCACGGATAAGCATCTGGCTGAATGTCAGCATCATTGCCGGCTACTGCAGCAAAATGTTCAAGACTGACACCGCTACACATTAACTCATTAGAGTTTGATTCCTTGCTGTCAAGTTTTATTACTGCTTCACATGTTACTAAGTCATATCGCTCACCATGGCGAGACTGTGGCTGCAGATTCTCAGAGTTAACTGACTGTAGCAAGTTATTACTGTGCACATCTAAAATATCTGCTACAACTCCCTCATTCTTTCCATGAACATCACGGCCAGCATCAGAAGCTCTAAACGCACTAGCATTTTCAGCCGATACTGAACTGCAACTACACGTTAATCCTGGAGATGAGAGTTTAAATGACACACAGCACTTCTTTATTTTAGCTGTCTTGTCATGAAATCCAGAAACATCATCAGCATCATCGGCTTGCTGAACTGAATGTACCGACTGTGGTGTAAGCCCTGTATGTTCTTGCAGCTTCTGACGAACGTGCTCTTTTGCAGCCTTCCTTCGATTGAGTTTCTGTATGATACAGCACATTTCATTCAACACTGAGAACACATTATCAAAGAAAAAACTTTATGTGTAATAGGGTTCATATCACAGCCAAACGAGCTAATCGATGTATCGTGGTGTTACATATTGTACGATATTTACTTACCAGGAGGTGGCAGTCAAGCGATGTGGAAGCACACTATTATTATTATTATTATTATTATTAAGTGCATTGATATAGCGCAAAATCGCATAATGCAGCTAGTATATACTGAAGTGACCAGCATGATGTGCGGTCTCAGATGCGTCCACTTGCAGATGCAGATCCGCAGAATTTTTAGAATAAACAGACAAACGACTGACGTGGATAATATTCCTTCAATTTTCTTGTAGAGAATTATTTTGGTAACTGCTAAAAGACATCAGAAAGCTGTGATTAATTTGGACATTGTCACAAGATATTACACAGTTGTTACTGCTGTTGTAATGTAACAATTGGTTAGCATTTTATCATACAGGTTTGTACTATGAATAGAATGTAGCATTCAGATGTGACTCACTGCAGACTCAAGATTGCGTATTGCTATGGCCTAAGGATGTGGATCTTCGGTCAAACTCTGTGGACTGATGCAAATCAAAGTTTTACAATCCGCACACCTCTGTTGACGGTACACGATACTGATTCGGGCGTGGGAATGACATGGGATGCTGTCCACCCATGAAGCTCGCCCCCGCCCGGCCCACTGCTGCCGCCGTTGTCAACGTCGGCTTCAAAAGTGAGGATGTGAGTGGGCAAAGTACAGATCAAACAATGCGGCGTTATGTAATGTTATTGTGTGAGTTGGACAGCGTGGACATGCGATGGTGCCCTGTCGCCATCTGGCCATCTATCGGGGCCTTTCAGACGGCGTCCAGTGAACAGCCTTGCAATAATCATCGCCCTCGGAATTTGGTGTGAGCTGTTCAGCAGTGCACACGGGGGACGTGCGTGGATACACAATATCGTCTGATCTCTGGGTGCTGTGATAATCGCAAGATCGCTAATTCTGCAATCAATATCGCAATATCACCAGGGCCGGATTAACCATTGTGCCCCATGGAGGGGGCCCCCGCTGCCAAAATTCTGCGCATCTGCATCTGCACCCCTCGATCAACTGTCAAATTTTTACCATGCTGGTTTGACGTTTGAGCGGCTTAACATATAGCGACGACTAAAAAAAGGTCAACTTTTTGGGAGAAAAAGTACACCCCGAGAAAATCGTGGCTACGCGTATGAGAAAAGGGCCCCACCTTACGTTGGTATGGGGCCCCCAAGTGGTTAATCCGGCCATGGATATCACCTAATCGATATGAACCCTAATGTGTAATTAATGCTTGATAACAGACTAACTGGCTGAATTCTGCACGACAATGCACAGCTTCATACAAGAACATTAAAAACACCAAGTAAAAACAGTACCTCCAGTTTTTGTTTCTTCTTCAGTAGTTCTTTCTGTAAGAATTCCAGACGCTGCTTTATCTGTGACACACAGGAACATTAAAAATGCATTGCTACACAGCAGTAATTAAGAATTTCCATATTCTGTAACCATCAACATGTAAGCAGACATGCAGCTGCACTGTTTGTCTTTCTGTGACTGGCTCCTCATTCTTACAGCCGGCTACTGCGGCCAACTGTCAGTGAAAAGCAGAGATCAACAGCAATTCACGTGTAATTCATAGGAGTCATGTCTTACAGTTTTCCAATATATGTACAATACTATAAATTGTATATTAATGGCATTTACCACTAACTAGTGGAGTCTTCTCCTTTTTATGGCCAATAACCCATGTTTGCCAATTAAAGCACACTGGCAAGTAACCAATTTCCATGGATTATACATAACGCTCACTTGCCACAACAATTTCTTGTCATAAGCCATGGCACAAACAAGAACAGCTATTAGTGTCAGACCGATATGCTAATTTTTGGAACTACCGATGTCAGATATCTAAGAAGTGACACGCCCGATAACCGATAGCGATGTCCGATACTACGGATCCTGCATTTACTCTGTCTGCACTGTAAAGCCCCGTTCACACTGCTTACGGACCCCTGCTTTGACGCACACATAGCGACGTAAGTGGAGCCAAGCTCGATTTTTGTGGCATGTTGCATCCGTCGTATGCAGTGTGTGCGAACACTGCCGTAAAAATCAACGTGCTCGATTAAAACGTCACCGTATGTAGTGTGAACGGGGTTTAAGGCGTAAAAATAGGACTGTTGGTGATCATGTTACAGCCCTGAGCTATCAGTCATCGTCTTATGGGCTTGCGCCAATCACTTAACAAAGTGCTCAACGATCGTAATGACACCAACAGTGATCAAAGGCTGCTGTGTCTGGCCGCCATTATCCGCCCTCCTAATGACCCTTCCAAGAACTGGCCACCTGCTGACTGCTGCCCCGGGACACACAGGTGTCGAAACACACATCAGTGCTAATGCTGCCCGCATTGCCTCCCCACCCATGACATGTACGTGGAGGACCAACAACGACGATCTTCGCCTCCGCTAGCGACGTCGTGCCACCGCTGCCGTCATTGGTGGTTCCTAGTCTAGGGACCACCAACAATGTCGACGTCACAATGGCGGCGGTGAAGGCTAGTGCTGCCTAGCTTGTCGAGTCTGTTAATTTTATTGTTGTCACA
>Ga0209562_1000684_pt1 | contig 11888 bp, 5 predicted proteins | sample WorMetvacBELIZE2_FD_187399 | JGI IMG/M metagenome (GOLD analysis project Ga0209562, IMG submission 187399) | Marine gutless worms symbiont microbial communities from Max Planck institute for Marine Microbiology, Germany - Olavius vacuus BELIZE.2... | ecosystem: Host-associated > Annelida >...
AGCAGTGCTGTCTGTAGCATCTGCTGGCAGTGTGTGATAGGGGCACTGGCCATGATAAGCTGACAGCCTGCCAAACAGGTGTGTGATAGCAGGATGCTAAGCATGGGAAAGTGGGAATTAGAAATGGGCCACTAACAAGCTGAGCATGCTGACATAGTCTGCGGGTCTCGTTTAAGTAGTCATTTACTCATGCGATATGTCAGATACCATATTCAGCTAGCAAATATCACTGCTGGGAAATGGTTCGCAGACAGCAGAGTTTTGAATTATGCAGGCAGAATACACTACAGTGTTGCCTAACATGAGAAAATTTTACAGCTATACTCTGGCAGTATGCAGTGTTGAGATATGCAGCGTGTGCACAGAGTGAAATTTAATGCACAGTAAGTACAATGTCCATCCATTTTTCAAACCTGAAAACGTGGGCTTCAGCTTTCTTGGACTATAACATATCTGGATTACCTGGGTTCTCAGGTTTGAGGAAAGCCAGGTTTAATGCCCTACGTAGCTACATAGTTCGTAGGCATAAGTGTTTCAGCTTCTGTTGACATGTCCATCGATTTGCAGTTCTGTATGCAGTATGCATTTTTTTTAATTTTTGAAGTCTTGGATATTTTATACTTTAACATTATTATGTCATTAGATTTTATAAGTCGTCAGTTTCTGTGAGTGCAAATTATAGATATAATGACGGTGGTGTAGTAATATTTACAGCTCTCATCCATCTAGTGTATTTTGTCCTTTATCTGTAATACAGAAAGTTTATGCAGGAAAGTTTATTGGTGACCACCCATCGGCAACACGATATCCCCCCTCCAAAGAAAAGATGAAAAGTTAAATTGAGTTCAGTCATTTTTGGTGCTTAAACATGATCAGTGATCATGGAAATGGAAAATGATACCCAGCATACCAGTTCCTAGTCATGTTCAATAATAGTTGTTGCAGTAAGTGGATTAATTTACGAGATATCGGTTCTGAAAATTTTGGGAAGCCATTTCCGGTCCTTTCTGGTGATTAGATGACACCAATGATTATGACAAATGATAGACAGCCTGTGTCATGTTTCGTGTTTCTGTTTCGAGATATTGACGATGTAATTTTTAAGTTCAAGGCTGTATTGGCCACTTCCAGTGGTCCCAGGCCACACTGACTGGTGGGTTTGACTTCCCGCATGGATTTCCTAAATAGTGTTGTAGCCACATGCTTAAAATGCAACGTTTTTGCCATATGGGTGTGGAAGAGACAGACGTATGGATTGCAGCATCACTTGATGCCCCCTGTACCTTCGGTGGCAGGGGAGGGCATTAAGTAATGATACAATCCGTACGATGCTGCGATGCTGTGGGTATAAAAGCAAATCATTATTGATTTATGTAAAATGCAATAATTCTAAGTACTTAGTTGTTATTTTAAATTAACTATATTTGCAGTGGCAGTGGAGTTGCTATTGACAATAAAATTGAGCTTGCAATGGTACGTATCATTTTTTAAAGCTTTTTCTAGTCTTTTTTCGCAATAGTGTATTGTGTGTATATTTTTTATGTATTAAAAAAACAAAAAAAGATTAATCATAGTGTTGCCTATGAATGTCATGTGAATCATCACAAACTACGTAAGGCATTATTTGTATCACGAATTAGCTAGTTGCCTACTTATTAATTCATCAGTACTTCTGGCGAACTCCCAGAATATGGAGTTTTATTTTTTGTTGATCTGTATGGGTGAGTTCATTTGCTGACTCATATTTGCCTGACACTGACAGCATTGTACCATTTGAAAATACCACTCCGATTAATCAAAATAAAAAGGGCAAAATACATACATACATACATAGTTAGTTTATTGCGCAGTTTACAACAATAACAGAACATCTAGGCATTACGATGTTAAGAAATGATAAAAGCCAGTTAAAACGAGATGTTGAACAAATAAAAAATGCAGAGCAGATTGAACAGTTCTCGAAGGGTGCAATGTTGTCAGTGTCAGACAAATCTGAGTCAGTAAACAAACACACCCATACAGATCAACAAAACAATAAAGTTCCATATTCTATGAGTTCTCCGGAAGAGCCGATGAATTAATTAGGCAGCAGGCTAATTAGAGGTTGCTGGTTCCCTGCATAAGTTTTCAGGCCACCAGATGATGGTAGTTTGGAGGCATTGTGTTTAATTGCTGTCCTTTTTTGACATCCAGACTCAAGTCTCCCACACGGCCAAGCATTGTCCCATTAAAAGTGTATTAGAGGTTTGGTCGTCGGTTGAACTCGTAAAATTGATTAAGTAATTTTGCCCACTTTACTCTAAATTTTACAGAGGTTAAAAAGCACGAAATTTGTCCACGATTTTCAATCCTGGTCTACGTGGATGCACTCTGGTTTTAAATGAAGCAACATATTGTAACTCTTAAAATGGGCATAGGGAGCAACTGTGATGGCCTGTGGCCTTTCCGAATTTGGTATGGGTTGCTTCCCCGGCTCTGAGAATTGAGAACACTCTTCTGAAAAACCAGCAGAAAAATTGGTTCAATCATCAGTAACTCAGCTGCAGATTGTCAGATCTTTTGCTGAAATTTGCTATTTGGGTGCGTTATGGGTATGCAGAAGCAGTGAAATGGTTATAGTCCACTTGCAGTCAAATCCAAGATGACAGATGGCACTCAGATCGGAATTTTAACTTAATTGCCCTGCTCGTGCAGTGGCCTCCACAAAAGTACACCCACAGTCCCCTTATTTTTATAGGTTGTCAAAAACTGCTTTGGTTTTCGATCTAATCGACTTTTAGGTGCTCTGGTCTCAAAATGAAACAACATACCTGAAATGTAAAACAGTTAGAGAGCACTGATGATTGGCCTACGTCCTTGCCAAATTTGGTGTAAGTTGCTCCTGCCAACTCTGAGAATAAGGTGGTACAAAATTGTCCCCTGCGAAATGGACCAGAGAAAATTGATCAAATCCTCAGTCACTCAGCCATGGATTATCCAATTGTGTTGAAATTTGGTACGTAGTGCATTGTGGGTCCCAGAGGCTGCAGAACAGAACACTGTTAAAAACCCACTTTCTGTCAAATTCAAGATGGCGGACGGCGCCTATTGAAATCAATAATCGAGGATTGTTTGATTGCATTGAAATTTGGTGTGTGGGTGCATTGTGTGTCCGTGGATGTTGTGGAATTGTTGAGTTTGTAGGCGGGTGCATTATGGGCCTTGTAATTAAAGCCCAGATTGACTGGCCTGACATCAGGTTGTCTCAAGTTGCAATGCATTACAATTGCCACCTTCTCTAGTTGCTTTATTAACCTCCTAAGCGGTTTCCTTGAGTGTGACACAGGGTTGAGCTAAGATGCAGAAAACGGTACCACCCCGAGTCTTATTTGGAGTACGGACTCTGAAACAGATGGCCATAGTAGGGTGGTTATAGTCGCAGTGTGCTGTGAGAAGTCAGTTGCAAACTGACCATTTGCAGTGGCATATCAATTAGCCACATTCCATGTCTGCCCTGCCCCCTAGATCTAATTGACACCATATCATGTTCAAGCTGCTGTATGTTGACATTATACTGTTTTATAGCTCATTCAATTGTTATTAGCTGACGATGAGAACACTCACGGGCACTGGCAACTAGCAAGCTGCACCGCTAACATACCGCTTTTGGCACATAAACGTAGGTAGAACTGTACCGCCAAGGAGGTTAAATCCTATGTTGATGGCAGTGCAGTTGCCATGCACTGCCAGCCCCAGTTTTATACTTAGACGTTCGCCAAGAACTGTCATTAGTAAGTCTTTCTGCAGCTGATAGACAGGCTCATACCAACACAGTCTTCATGGATGTTATCCAGCCATCACTTGGCCATTCTTTGTGTTTTGTACTGTCAAAATATCATGTACAGTGATGTGTGGATAACGTTCGTCTTTCACAGAGAATTATGATCAACAGTCTTCTCTTCCGTATCATTTAATCTGTGTAATAGTCGACGTTCATTGTCTTTCTAGTGTGAACATTACACTGTTCGCCTTTCATTGTGACATCAAGAATTTTATGTAAAACTGACATCTCAAGGACATACAGTTTTCTTTTATGGTACTCTTTTGTTGTCCAAGTTTCCCCCTTGGTGTTTTGCGTTTGTAATATTCTGTTGTCTGATGTGGTAATGCTTCGAGAAGCTTGCATCTTATTTTAGCTGCATGATGCAAATGCTAGTGAAGTAAATGTTAATTATTACTATTATTAACACGATCATTTACAGCAGTATTGGCAGCTGAGTAATCGTTGTTATAGGAGCTTCTCAAGAGCCATTTGAAATTTGCCGTCTATGAAGAAATCGAGCAGCTGAAAGAAAAAATTACAGCGTTGACGGACAGAAATGCACAGCTCGAGTACGAGAACTCATTTCTGAAAGAAAGAGCTTCACCAGAAACACTAGCGTTGTTAAGCAGTGGAAATGCACAAACATAGGCATCGTCAGTATATGACTGAATGCGTTCTAGTTTTGTGATACTTGCAGAATTTGTTGATCGATGGTCGATTATGTGGCATCACTTGCACTTTGGTTTTGTGTACAGTTAAGCATTCTTTGGCTGATCATTTTGAAAATCGATTGCAGTTACGTGCAGATTTTTAGTTCAGAGATAATAAGTGTTGGGACAGATATGCTCTGTTGAGGTAATCGCAGTAGCGACTGTTACTTGTTACTTGCTAGAAAATGGGTTAGGCCATATACTAAATAGTGTTATAGGCTACAGCATGTTGTCTAGCTAGCTAAAAGTAGACAGAATATCTATCGTGAAAACTCGTGATGTGACTTCACTAAAATGTCTATTGCACTTGCAGTCACTGTTACTTCTTCAATACAATTTAGTTACTGTAGTGCATTATTCTGAGCAAAAGTTGCATAATAATAGTTAATAGTGACAAAATAGTAGAACTACTGATAGCAGAATAACTACCAGCAACAGTAGTGGTGTAAAACACGGGAAACGATTGTTGTTTATTTTGCTTAGTAGTGTGCATTTATATTTAGACGTGCTGTGTGTATTGAGTTTGCTTCACATATTCCAGTTCTTCCATTTCCGTGATAGACGTTTGTACTGTGTGTGTAGTCTAGTTTACTCGTGTTGAATGTTGTGTGGATCAATCATGTTTTAAAAAACGACGAGGATTATTGTGTGAAAAGAATGGAGGTAGTTAAGATCAGATAGCTAATGAAATATATGCAACCATCAGTCAGTGACGGGCAAATCCTCATCGTGATTGGGATTTCAATCACATTTTGGGCCATTTTGGTGATTCGATGTGAGATGTAAAGATTTGATTTGAAATACTGCAGAGTATGAGCATGTGGTGGTTGCGGGGACTGACTGTCGTAGCACCGTCGCATGGCGGTAGTGGGTTTAGAATTGTTGGCGGGGGCGGGTCGGAGTCGGGTAGCAGTGTCACGGGGACAATGTTAACCCCCATTCAGGAGCCTAGCGCTAACTGCACGCACTGTGGAAGGACTGCTGCTTCACATACAGTTCAATTCTGAGTGACTGACGAACTGTATTGCAGTAACTGACTGTGATCACTGACCAGCTGTATGTGTATCGCGTTTTCGATGTTGTAAAAAATCAGTGAACAAAATTGTCAAGTTTAAAATGAAAATTAAAGATTTCTGTTTGATTTTGATTTGTCACTAGAAGAGTTGAGATTTGAGGAAAAATGGGATTTGAGGTTTGAGTTTTGGCTAGATGATTTAAATCTGTTTACTGAATGATTTTAGATTTGATTTGGGATTTGCCTGTCACTGCCATCAGCGGTTGAAGTGACTTGGACATGATAATTATTCATTAAAATGTTTTAGAATGTTAAATTTTTTTGCATATACAGTGTGCTATGAAATCTATTCTGTGAAGTTTGACCAAGTGGAAATCGATAAAAGGTTTTGGAAGTGTGGATTTGATTAACGAAGACACATTGGTAAACAGTGCATAGTTGGCGCACATTACTGATATCATTCTTAGTGGTGACAGTGACTTGGTGACGTGTTTCTTGAGGTGCAAAATTTACTGAATTTAACGTGAGTTTGGTGTTATGGTGTGTATGATGGACTTGAAATTGTTTTTGGTTATCTTTTGTAAGCAGGAAAATCAAAGTAGTTGCTGTTTGCAGCAAAGTGAGATTTTAGCATAGGCGTAGCCATGGGGGGGTTGCACTGGGTGCACTTGCACCCCCAAATTTACAGGGGAAAGTTGTAAGTGCACCCCCAGGCAGAGAGTGCACCCCCCTCCCGAGGCAGAGCAAGAGTCCAATTTTTTGAGGAAATAGGGAGAGATCTGGATGGTCAGAGAGGTTATTTAAGTAGTTTTAGCATGTGTTTTGAGGGCGACGACTAAAAAAGGTCATCAATTTTTTTGGAGAAGAAAAGTGCACCCCTCCCCAGACAAAATCCTGGCTACGCCTATGGATTTTCGGCTAACTGTATGAATCTCACTCATAAATATCACTGAACTCTGAGTAGCTGTTAAAACTTCAAATTTAATTATTCTGCTGCAGTCTATTTCCTGTGTGAAATGGAGCCATGAAATGCATATGTATTGGTACCTAGTGACAAATATATTACAAATTTTGATCGTCAAATATTCTTGTTCATGAATATGATCGCAACTGTTTGGAAATACATGATGTAATTGCATGCCGTGAACGGACTGGATATTGGACTAAAGTGCTGCTTAAGGTTGAGTGTTTTTCTTGCAATCGGTGCTTCTGTTGCACACTTAGTTAAGAATTGGTTAACTTCATACATGTTTCTCTGGTATATGTAATGTTGTCCCATAATTGATGTGATGTTTTGTGTGTCATCCAGTTCCTGTAATAAATCACGTTGTGGACGATAATTTGACGGCATAATAGCTTTGCATGCCAACAGAGGCTTTAAGTTACTTTAACGAATTATTTTCCGGGAATTGTATTTGAATATGCAGCGAAAGTCTCGTGACCAGCGAACACTCAGTACCTTAGTCATATGCATCACAAGGTTGTGCTTAGGGAAGGCAAACACAGTGGTGGGATTTTGCATGACCAGGTTAGGGATTTAATCGTCCTCAACCCCGGGGTTCAACATTAACAAGAACATGAAGGATAAGAAGCCAGTTGTATGTAAGAAAAATGTTATGTCGTTGTTTTTCAAGTATGTAAGCAAGCATAAAGTAATCTCGGGCTTTTGGCTGCCAAATATTGCATTTTCTACCAGTGATGATTCTATGGTAGTTTTTCTAAATGCTGTCATCCTTTTCCACATGTAAGTAATGTTTTTAATGTGCAGTGGCCAAAAATAAAACATGTGTCAAACCTGGTTTTGAGTTGTGTATAACCTGGATGTAATTGAAAGTCAGTGGGGACTTCGGTTCTGTAAACCCCAGTTTGCATTCCCTACTTATGCTCTATCTAATGTTCATAACTGTGCATTTGTTACAGTGATGTTAATGCAATGCAAGTCCATATGCACGTGTATGTAGTGTGCTTCTGTTTTTACGTGTGATTGTAAATGAACAGAATACTGAGTGTTGTGTAAACAGCGTGCGAGTATTTTCAGTAGTTTAGATTTATTTTGTTAGTCTATATGCAGTTTGTATTTCAGGTGTATGTGCAGTTAGTAGTGCTGAAACATTGTAGCTACTTACCATCTGTCATTGTGTGCGTATGTACTTCCTGCAATCACACACACTTCATTCATTTTTTGAATACTATCAGTCACAGTTGCGTGGAAATGCCAGTGGCATCCCCAACCCATGGAGGTAGAGGAGCAAGTTTAGGTTATGGGGCAACTGCTCCCTTTGTCTCCATTTGGGACATTAATGATCGTACTGTTGGAAGTACAAAAGTTCATTGGAAACAGGAATACTGTGACTTGTATGTGTGCATATAGCATTTTGTTTGTAATGTGTGCAATCTCATTTTTGTCTTTATCTGAAATATTCATATCTCACACATATCCACTTACCCCACCACACATTCACGTATTTCTTACCTGATTCACACAAAACTCAAAGATTAAGTCTTGGGGCAATTGGGGCAGTTTTTCCCTTTACCCTTGTGGGGATGCTATTGGGGAAGGTGTCATTTTCCAAAATACTTACAGCTCATAACAGGAGTCTTGACCTCATACGTGTGTATGTAAAACAGTGTAGTTTGTGATGTAACATATGCTAAAGGTCATGTGCAGCAGTCATACATCTAGTGGTATACACTGTGATGCATGCTGGTGGACCAACGGCATCTATGTTTTGCACATGCAAGTCTGATTGTTACAATTTGCAATGCAATGCATGCAAGTGTGGTATATACTTTGGTAATACTGTCTGTCTGTTCTTACAATTCTCTGGATTTGGTTTTGTCTCACCGAGCCCATTTCACTGTGCGTAGATTCCTGTGTGTATTTTGTGTTTTTTGTCAACTGCATATGTGTTATATTATTGTGACACATTGAGGTGTACCAGATGGGATTAAAGCCTAATCCTTAGGACCCTATTTTTCTTCAGTGCTTTGACGCTGTTGGTTGGGTCATTTGACCCGTAAAACCTGTCCCCGATATGACCTATAATATGTTTGGTGGGACGTTAAACCTCACTCAACCAACCAACTTGTCTGCTTGTTAGCCCGTCTGTATGTCACACTGACCTGCTCTTGAAATGGCTAAACATATGTGATTGTGATTTTTCATCACGTAATAGTCCCTTCGTTTGTAACTTACTGATACCGAACATTGTGCTGCAATTCTGGCTATACTTGGATACAACAGGGACATAGTTACAATGGACCACTAGTAGTAAAACTAAATTGTGTATTATCTATTGAATTGTGTCATTGTAAATGACATTGAGTGACCTTCAACAGTTATTTTAGTTACTGGAAACCTGCCTTTATCTCAAAACCCACAGCATATGTCACCCATGGTGCTGCTGATAAAAAGAGGAATTGATAGATAGACTGTTGTGTTCCAACCAAGGTTAAGGTCAGGTTAATTGATGAGCCCCTTAGCTGGTATTTCAGAAACAAGTTGTAATATCTTGAAAGTGACGTGTGATGGAGACGTAGTTCTATGGAACACTAATAGGAAGTCCTCTGATCTGTCACATAGTGCCATTACTGACGACTGACTGACTTTTAAAGATCATGTGTAAAAGTGACAGCTTGGCAATTTTAGCACAACATTTCTAAACTAAGCTCTCAAGATCAAATTCCACCAAACTGTGATTACTTTCAGGGATCATCGTAAGACATTCTCCTATCAAGTTACATCAATTTTTTCAGTAGTCTTTAGTTTTTGCGCGCTCAGACACAGACACACAGACAGACAGACACTTCTGATTCAATACCTGCTTCTCTGGCGTGGCTGATGCAAAGTGAGTGATGTGCGTTGTCTTTGTTAGCTGAGCTGTTTGTTATGTCTTGCAGTTTGTTTTACTAGTTGTCTGCTGATTAGCCTACAGTCCGCTGTTAGTCATTAATCTGTCATTGATACTGTTTCTCAAATGGCTGGTACTGTTGACGTGCAAGTATTTGTATAGGCGTTTGTACGATGTATTTTATAGATAAACATAAACTCTACAGCTCGTAACATTCAAACTTATTTTGCTAGGCTCTTGTTGAAGAGTAAATAATTCATATCTGATGCCTGTTTGAATTAAGATTGTTTTTTGAACGTCTTAGCTATCATAGATTTCAGAGATATACAGCAGGGTACTTGCCAGCTGTTAATTGTTAATTGTTGAAGACATTACTTCAGATTCAGGTTAGTTTGCTGGTGATTTTTGTGTACTGTTTAATTTGCCGCATTGAAGACAATTTCAGTTGATTGAATTTGATTTGGTTACCAGTAAGTGACTAGTTCGTGCGTGAATTCTGATGTACGGTATTTGCACAGTGTTGTGAGCAGTTGCAGAAACTTAGTAATCACAGGTGTTTTTACAGTTTAACTTGTTCGTGGATCGAGATCGGAGGCATACGCACATAATCTTAAAACCTGAATCAACAGAACTGTTGCAAGAACTGGTCATCAACAGCACACAACAGTTCTGTTCTTCCCATCCATCAGTTGCCTCTTATCTTACAGTCGTCGCACCTCAGATGTTGTCTCTTGACGGCGAGGGAAGAACCAAAACAGTAGTAGTACTAGTGGTAATGAGAGCATCTGGAGAGTGCAGACCTCTGCCAAAGCCAAATTGTGGGGCAGTGCCCTATCATGCAGTGTTGAAATGCATACAGTGACGTCATAAGCTACAAATAGCTCCAGACCGATGGAGGCCACAGCGGCAAGCGTGTGGCCGTCCGTTTGCATTTGCAATGGTAGACAATAAACAGTGCGGCGAAACTTTTTCGGTTTTCGGATCGACATGATCTAGATGCGGATGACTTCGGAAACGTAATGGTATCTTCTTTGGTGAAATTTTCATGAACATCCGATCAGTACCGGTAGTTTTTACGTGAAGTTGCTAACAGACAAGACAGACAGACAAACAAATGCCACATTCTTGACAGATGTAATGAAAAGATGTCATACAGGAGCACACACCTATGCACTGCCATTAAGTTCAGTATTTGCTGCATGTGTCGAGGATCGACCCGACACCCCTTGTCTGAGAAATGGACTCGCCGTCAGAGCGTTTGCTGCATGGCGAGTCATTATCTCTACAAGGGGTGCCGGACTGAACTCCGTCTATAAATACTAAATAGCTCTCAAGGTCAAAGGTCAATGTTAAATTAATGTCACCAAAATTCAATTACTTCAGTATAGAATATTATATTCCTACCAAATTACATCAATTTCTGATAGGTAATGTTTCAGTTTTTGCCCGCACAGACAAACTGACGCACACGCGCGCGGACAGACGCTGCAAAATCAATACCTGCTTCGCTTTTAGCTGTTAACATTTGAAAGGAAACTACGAAAATTTTTCGATGGTGACAGAGGCTACGTATCTGCAGTACGGAGTGTTCTGTGCCACTGAAGCAGGGATAGTGGGATACATATTGTGCATGAACGACAGACGAAGAGCAGGAATACTCGGCTCCAAGTATACATGTAAGCCCCGAGGCTGATTTATTATGCGTGACGTCTGAAGAGCGCTGTATGATGGCGAATGACTTAGGCTGCACCTTGTATGCTGAGCATGCTGAGCAGTTCTGCTTAATGTTCAAATTGCTGGATTAGTTGAAGTTTTATCGCTGCACATGTATGGACAACTGCACCACTTACGGCTTTGCATATTCTCACCCGAGGCGTTCTGCAGTATGCATGTTCTGTCTATTGCATCAGTTTTCTTCTCCAGTTTAATGACATTTTAAGTCATCGAACATTATCGAGTGCATGTAATTGGGATTCTGGCGTGCAGTGCTGAATCCCCGCGAGCAGCGTGCCGCGTCGCTATCGAGTTTTCAAGAGATATTTACCGAGCAATCCACAGGTCGCAAGGTTTGGTCCAGCAGTGCCACAACGACTGACAACGATAGGTCTGACTAAAAGCTAGCAATGCTCTAAATAACTTGTCACATAGGACTCCTGGACTTAAGCGTTTGACGTAGATTCAACAACGAGGAAGACATTCAGTGGAACACCTGCAGCTGACGGCAGCAATCAGCATGCATTGCCGATGAAATTCCGCTGTCGATGTTTCACAGTGATGGCGTAATATTAAGTCGCCTGTTTATTGGAATTTATAGGCCACAATGTACATTGTTCAGTGACAGTAGACTAGTAGAGTAGGCCTATGTAGAATACAGCATTATGGCGAGCACCTGGCTTGGATCTACACTGTGTTCCAAAAAAGTGACGCCAAAATAGAAATCACAATAACTACGACAAATCTTATCAGAATTAAATATTCTCTTAGCAGCTTTAATTATCGCCTTTCTGGTG
>Ga0209562_1000685_pt1 | contig 11864 bp, 8 predicted proteins | sample WorMetvacBELIZE2_FD_187399 | JGI IMG/M metagenome (GOLD analysis project Ga0209562, IMG submission 187399) | Marine gutless worms symbiont microbial communities from Max Planck institute for Marine Microbiology, Germany - Olavius vacuus BELIZE.2... | ecosystem: Host-associated > Annelida >...
CTTACAAATCGTTTGTTGGAATATCACCAAATTTACGTCGTAGGTGTAGTTGCAGACATAGATGAATAGATTAGTTTTTAAGGTCAAAAGGTCACAGGTCAAGGACATGGCGACACTAAATATTGGCAATAAAGGCACTTTAGGTTTTTTCGGAGGTCATGGTTTAAGCATCAGCATCAGACAGCCTTTCTAGCGAAGGCAGACTGATCGACGGTTCACCGTCGCAGGTCATCTAGTTTCTCAGTTTGCATTTACTCATATCTGTTTATTTTTATTTTGTTTGTGATTGTTGTACATCTGTAATAGAAGACTGTCATTTAAGTGTCGTTGGTTTGAAGCGTTTAAACTCTGTTACTGTTTATTCACGAAGTGCTCTGACATGTGCCTGTTGTAATGTGACAGTAAGTGCTTAATGATTGGTTACAGAAAGGATGTGAGGTGTTGGGTCTGTCAGACATGGCAATGCCAGACCAGCTGTATCTCTATATGGTCGGCGGACAGAAACGTCCAATGGTTAGTGTGCCCTCTAGTTTCCTGCAGCAGTCTGTAAATGTCTGTTGGTCATTACGTTTATGTGAAAATGTGATGTGTTACCAAAAAGTCAAAAGCTGTGTGTGAAATTACCACCGCCAGTGACAAAGGTGTGTTAAGTTGATTGACTGTTATGGCATGGCAAGTCTAATTGTCCTATGGAAGCATTCAGACGTCTCCATACAGACCAGGCCAGTTCTCGTACTACAGTGCCCTACCTGGCCCTAAGCAACATGCCATTGGAGTGCTGTTGAAGATTTTCATGAACTGCAGTTTCATAAATGATTTCACTGCTTAATGTTGATATTGTGTATATATTTTGTGTATTAATATGAAAATAGTACACAAGTGCACAGTGTGAATGAAAGAAATAATATAAACACTAAGTATATCTTAAGAAATGCTTGCAGTGGACTAAGTTGAACGGAGCAGTCTGGAACTCTTTTGCATTGCATTACGCCTCCTGGCTATCCTCTGCAATGCTGCCAACACTACTAACTACAAAGTAAAAGAACAATTTGGTGAAGCGATCACATTTTAATGCAGAATGCAGACCGATCATTGGCAGCTGGAGCTTTGCCTGACACTCTACTGGGGAGCTCACAGCTTTGCAAATTTGTTTGCTTGATCAATCAATCAATACATTTATAATGCGCTATGGTACAGAGGCGCGTGCTACAGTGCGGATTATACCGAAGCAAAGAGAAATGTCTTAAGCCGGATCTTAAATCTGTTAACAGATGGAGCAGTTCGACAGTTCAGAGGAAGAGAGGAGAGGAGTGGAAGGGGAGAGAGGGGGCCTGGAAATTGAGCAGGAGGAGCATGGAGGGAAGGAAAGGTAGGACAGTGAACGAGAGGAGATAGGAGTAGGGAAAGATTAAGGGAGGAAGGGTGTTTTGCCACATACCAGACCCAGGTCTAACCGGTTGAGTATATATCAAGCATGCTGTCTGTGCTGCTGTAGACTGGTTCATATCGCGAGCGCTACAAGTCGCCGAGTTATCAGATCAAGGAAGGAGAGTGTGTCAACATTGATGTAACGGGTCCTGGCGCTACAATGGCGCTGGGTCTCATGTTCTTCAACACAAACAACAGGTATGTAGCTAGGTTTATATGATGTTTATTTTGCCGCCGGAGGCATATGCATACTGTGTACAGGTTTTACAGCATGCCAATAATACTGCTTACATAACAGTAAGAGCAAGCAGTTCAGGTACATATGTTTGTCTTTTTTGTTTAGAATGCACAGTAGCAAAATTATAGCCGAAACACTCTCCAGTGGTCCTAGTAGTGGCAGCAGCTACTTGTAAAAATAATTGATTGATTGATTGATCGATTGATTGATTGATTGATTGATTGATTGATTGATTGAGATATAGGCATTATTAGTATGGCACAGTATCTCACTGTTGTTTAGTGGACTGATGACAGTTTTGAGTATAGTTTAAAAGCATTCACTGCTATTGTGTATTGGTAGAAAACAAGGCACATAGCTGGCTAATGCCGTTGTGATATGAATTAAATGAACGTATATGTATAAGTAGTTATTGTTGATGTGACGAGTTGATGAAGAGGGCTGGGATGGAGGACCTATCGAAAGTTGTTAGAGTAAGAAGATTGATGTTGGCAGCGCATATACTGCGGCTGGCACCAGACAGACCAGCAAGTTCGGCTATGCAGTGGGAACCTGATGGAAGCAGGAGAAGAAGAGGACGTCCAAGAAAGACCTGGTGACAAACATTCCAGGAAGATTTACAGGAGATGCGAGTCAGCTGGAGTGGTGTTCACAGAGTAGCCAGTGATCGGAGTCGGTGGCGAAGTCTTGTCGCCGAATGCTCCAGCAGGAGTGGGAGGATCTAAGTCTTAAGTCTAAGAAAGTAAGTCATTGTTGGGTGGAATCAAGCCCAGAATCAACTACCCACGTCTCTTCATCATATGGACTGTATCATGACTTTTCAGCATTATCTCAAATGTAAACTTTTATGGAAGCATACCGTGTATCTTATTAACTGTTAGCCAACTTCTACTTGAACTGTAATTTCTTTTTAATTTTTACTGTGTTTTATATACTTCCCTGCTGTTTAATGCTGCTGTCCAGTATATTGTAAGTTGCATTGTACAAATCCCTGATTTGTGATTGTTATTGCAACTATGAATGATGAACGATGAATACTGATGCGTACAGCTCAGTGGCAGACTGGTTTGTAATTCCTGATACTCAGTCGCTGCTCGACTTTGTCCGACCAGACTTCTTGCTACTGCGGGTCTGTCGTGTCACTATGAGAATATTTATATGTACCAGTGTTGAACAATTTAACCTGTGCATCAGTAGTTTGGCAAATAGTAACAGTATAACATTGATTTCAGTTATGCACTTAATTTCTGCTTTTTGCATCGTTAGGGATTGCAGGCACTATTACTCTGGAATTTCTAAAGCATTTATATCACGTACTTTTTTACTGGCAACATTGCCGTGTATGCCGTGTGGAGCAGTTTAGAAAATTAAAATGATAATTTATTAAAATAAACCTAATTAAAATAAGAATCTAATAAAAAGTAATCAGTCTTGTTGATACAAGAAGCTGCAGTGGAATTATGCACGAAGCTACGGTGTTATCACAGTTAATTGTGACTGCAATATTAACTGAAAATATAAAATATCTGTAGCTGAAAATCAGTGTTACTGAAGAATTAAAACTGAAATAGATAGCACTTCTGTGCTCATTACAGGTGCTCTGCCGCAGTCTTATCATGTGGAACTCGGTTTGTCCATCAGAAACATGGATCAAGAGCAATCTGCCACATGTCAGTACTGTCGTTATTCATCCGAGTTGACTGTCATAAGCTTTCACTGTGTGATAATTCAACAGTAATTTGCCCCTGTACCCTTCGGTAGACAGTGTCTGAGCAGTAATAGTTGTTGGGAGGATGAGAGAAAAGATTATCGTAACTGTTCTGGGCTGTATCGTGTAATTTACACTCATAAAATCAGTTTCTCCAACTGTGGCCTCTTTATATGGGTTCCTGTTTATGTTTAGCTTCTTTGTGTTTCTGTATATTTCTTCCTGGTTACTGTGTGTGGTGCAATTCATTATGCATTACATGGGGCGTAAAATGTAAATCTGCTAATGGTGATGTAGGTTTTTTAATATTCCGTGTGTCGGTGTTTACCCAAAATCAGTTGAACTCGCGCTTATGGAGTTGACGTTGTTGATCATTTAATGTGTCACTTGCGTTAAGGTATTATGTAAGAACGTTACACTTGTGCGGCATACATTCACACTGCACTGTTGTGTGGTATTTCTCAGCATTTGATTCTATGACTGACGGGCAGTTTTGTGGTCTTACAGATCGTTGCCACGTATGCGTTTAACAAGAGCAAATATGCCGATGATCCAGACTGTGATATCGACTTTGAGACTATGAGGTCGATTTTTATGTTGTATTTTATTGTTACTATGAAATGTCGGTTAATTTGTGCCTACTATAGTGTTTTCATGTGCCATGGTTGGTTTACAGTTGTTTTATTATTTTAAACAGCAAAATTTGGCTAATGAATGTGTATTGCACAAGTTCCTAAGGCATATGTATACCGTGTTGACAACAACGAGAATAATAAGAATAGTATAATACTAATGGTAATAGTAATGGTATGCAGATGTCTATCCCTCTATGAGCATACGTAGATGAGCAGTTCTTACAGTTCTCTGGATTGGGTTTGGTCTCACTGGGCCCATTGCATTGTGCATAGATTCATTTGTGTTTGTGTGTGTGTATTTTGCATTTTTTTGTCAACTGCATACATTATTGTAACATGGTGGGGTGGACCTGATGGGATTGAAGCCTAATCCTTACGACCTATCTTGACACTGTTGGTTGGGTCAGTTGACCTATAAAAACCCGTCCCTGATATGACTTATAATGTGTTTGGTGGGATATTAAACCTTACTCAACTTCAGCCCGCTATAAGGTCATAACTTTATAGATAGACATTGCTCAGTTGTAGTGCATTTGCATTATAGTTTCCTTATTGTGTAGGCTTATCAGTGTTTTTGGAACTTTACGCGTATGCTGTGTTCATTATGACAATAATGCTTTATTGTTTGACATAATAACCACTTTGTCAAGTCCATTTTCATTTAATACCTATTTGTCCAATGCAAAATGTTGCTGTTATTGCAGTCAAGCATACTGCAACATTGTGGCTGGTGCGTGCTTGGCAATTGGTCTGAAGTACGCAGGATCGGCAAGTCAGGAAGCTTTCTCTTGTCTTGTAAGTTGCATTGCATTACTTCATCTCTTGAGTTTTTGAAGTTTTTTATTTCTCAGTGTGTGCTGCCTGTTTTTCGGCCAATTTCAGTTATTAATAACTTTTAAATTATTTTATTCTTTACATCGATAAATTTTACGAGCCGCTGCCTGCCACAGTTTAGTAATACTTTTTGTGATAATTATCTTGAAATGTGACGAAGTATTGTATTTGTAATTTGTGATGTTGCAGTTTGACACTGTGAAGAGCATATTGAAGCTGACGTCGAAGCCGGCACTGGCGGAGCAGGCAGGCAAGATGGCCGTTGAGAACTGTGTCATAGTGCTGGTGCTTAGTCTTGCTGCAGTGAGTGCACCGTCGCTCTGTACATCTTACATCTTCCACCGATATTTTAGAATTAGGTTGCAGTTTTCGTAAAAATATATCGAACGTGATTAACACATTCTCCATAGCCTAGTGAACAACTTTTATAATGGCCGAGTCTGGGTGTGTTGCAGCGGTTGAACGTGGCCAAGTTGAAGGTCGAGATCAACAAACTGTCGCACGTTCTGTGTCACACATTTTTCAGTTTTTTTACGATGACCTTTTGTTGTCTCTTGTCTGGGGACATTCAGTTCTGCAGACTTGCATGTGACTATTCTGACATATCAGAGTCGTCTATCCTATTTAGTTGTACAATGAAGGTTTTTGTTTGGTGATGCAGCACACGACTCTGATTTATCAGGACATGGTCGCATGCTGTTCCACAGAAGTGGATTGAACAGTCATGCTTGTCAATGAATTTAGTTATGCATCAAATGACAATGAGAACTTGCAAGCAGTACAGTCACACAGTTTATTAAGAGCTTACGTCTAATGTCAGTTTGTTGTGGTTTGAATTAATCGCAGAAAACTTGGGCGTACTGACTTAATGTATTCTTAATGTAAACTGACTCAGTTTATTGTCGTCATCAGCACAAAGCCGCAGCATACGTGGAGTTTGCTGTCGAGGTGGCAGATGTGAGTGATTGACTCGGGGAAAGTTAGATATCACTGATTGTATACTGCGTTGCCACTAAACCCCTGTAAGAGGCGCCTTATAAATTTTCTTGATGATGATGATGATGATTATGATTATATGAAGCGACATTGTTGCCGGTTGACCTGGAGATCTTTGTTGCAGTCTCAGGCGGTGTTGGTATATATGATTGCCATGACGGTGGTTATAGTCTGATGGTCATCATCTGGCCACCAGGTTTCAACCTTCCTTTTCAGTTGTGGTTATTGCTGAGCTGATTCCACACAGGACAACGTCAGTGTGCTGTTGATTTGCACTGATGGCAGATATGTGCTGATGTGGTCAGCCTCTGACAATACCCCATACTATGGAGTTATGCCGTCTGACCACTGTTGCTGCAACTATACTCTGCTGATGATAGCACATTCACTTGGCTAAAGAATGTGGTGATGAAAGCACTTGCAACATAAATAAATTGTCATGAGTAGAGGTTGGCTTAAGCACCTCGTCGGGATCATGCAACAGACACTAACGCAGAGGACAGCCATTTTAACCAGTGGTCGGTTCGCGAGAGATCTTTTTGACAGAAGACTTCTGATGTAGTTGTTGCTGTTCTGTGTGGTGTATCAGGTGATGGCTGGTACAGGGGACCTCAATGTGCTGAGGTTGTGTCGATATCTCAGAACGCGCATCGGCGCTCCGTTCGGCTTTGTCAGCTATGGCTCACATATGGCCATCGCTATGGCTATTGGACTGCTGTTTCTTGGTGGTGGAAAGTAAGTTAACAGTTAGGAGTAATAGTTTCACAAACTTTTGCAATGCAAACATCACTGGCCGTATCTGTTGCATTAGTGGTGCCAGCAGTAGCTAGGTGGTCATAAAGTGTAGATCAGCTCTGTGCAGATGTACGTAATCATAGAGTTTGTAAGTTTAATCAGTAGTCGGAAGTCTTGTGTCTAGACATAGCTCAGTCCATTTTAAGTGTTGTCTTTTACAATTGATTTGCTAAATTGTAAAAGCAGTTCTCACTTATCGTTTTTTAAAAATTCAAGCAAAATGGCAATTAGTCTGCTGCACTGGTTTTACTGATAACAGTGAGAAACTGTTTTTGTCTCACAAACAAATTGATCGATCTCTGAAAGTGTGAATGTGGTTGGTGAATTGGCTGTTTTATGTGCGACAGGTATACGCTGAGTACACGACCGGAATCGATTGCCGCCATGTTGTGTGCATTTTTTCCAAAGTTTCCGACACACAGCAATGACAACAGGTGAGTAGTAATCGTCATTTCTTATGGCAGAACAGAATACATGTACATGTACGTCGATTTCTGAACAGTATTGCTGAAAAGTGCCGTTGTTGCTGTGTCACGTGGAGTGTCATGATGATGCCACACAAGGGCATCGGCTTGTGATCGAGATAGTGAGGTTGTGGTCTAGATCCCTCAGTGAAGCACTGCTGCAGAGCAATATTGGGCAAGTTGTTCACATCGTTGTGACTCTTGTCACCAAGCATTATAAATTGGTTCAAGTTTGAAAGGTGGGAAGGTGACAGCCAGTTGTAGAAGAGATACGGTCTATTGTTTATAACACTGGCCGTAAGCTCGCTGACCTTGAAACAGAATGAGTGCTGCATCTGTATGTTGCAGAGTGGTGAAAGGGTCATTGTGATTGGGTCTGACTTGCTTTTAATGTTTTTTTTAAATATTTTTACTGGTCCACTTTTCTGGAGTTATTCCAGGTTGTGCCAGATACCACCATGAGAACTTTTTTGGTTTGCTGTAGCGGAATTGTTTTGCATACCATGTGCTCTTACTGTCATTCAGCCAACAAGTGCTGTATGAATTTACTTCCATTGTTGCTAGATTCTGTATGCATCGCAAATGGCCGAGAATTGTAGTTACGTCATTTGCGTGTGCAGGTATCACTTGCAAGCATTCCGTCACTTGTACGTGCTGGCGGCCGAGAAGCGCATCGTCATACCGCGAGACATAGACACTAACGAAGCATGCTATGTTGAGCTCGAACTTCTGTTCAAGGTAAATGACACATTTTCATCCCGGTTTTGCAGCTTATGTAGTGTTTTCAAAAAGCATTGTTTATGGTAGATTTCTTTTTTTTGTTTGCAATTTTGCAGTCACTGTCAATTGTTGTAACTGTTTACAAACCATCTCCACTCGTTTCAACACAGTGTCATGTTTCTCAGATCTTTGTCAAATCACTTCAGTCTGTTGACAGTCTATGCAGTAGACAGCTAAGTTATGTTAATGCGGCATCACCTTAGAACTGTGCATGTGGAACATGAAAATGAATTGATCTTGTATGGACAGTGGATTATGGATGCTATGTGTCTGTGCTGTCACAGAACCACGAAGTATCTGTTGTAATGGCGCCGTGCATTCTTCCTGAACTTCATCTGCTAACTGCTGTGCGTATTTCACTTACACCGCATTTTTGCTCATTTATATCAAAATGACTGTTTCTACTGGATTTTATAAGATCTGGAGCTGTGATCTTGTTGCATATTGCCTTCATAATACAGTGCCAGTGTTTACGCCTTCGCTAAGATGGTGCTTCTTACCCAGCAGATATAAATTCACCTGAAACATATATTTGTGTCACTGATGACATGCTGTTGCATGGAAATTAGCTGTAAATCTTGCTACAGATTGAAGTCGTGCTTTGTTCCTGTGTCTTTGTATATGAATGAATCTCGCCGGACTGATTTCACAGCTTTCTGGCTGCTCTTTTTGTGTTTTCTGCTAGCTGGTTTTTTAAAAATTTTAGTTGTATTTTTTGCTAGTTTTGTTCTTTCGTGTTGTTTGATACATGAGACTAAGCCGGTCATTTGTCAGCTTTGTATTGCATGTTAAATCCTGATGCTACCACAGTTTGGTAAGTAATTATTCATACTTGCATATCGTATCATACTGTATCTTTGTGGCCGTGTATATTATTACACTTGTAGTGCATGTTATGAGAGAGTTTGTATTTCGTAGGTGAGACTGAGAGGTCCGCGCTACTGGCCGGTGGAGTTTCAGTCGGACACTAATTGGCAGACTCTCAGGTAATCATTAGTCACTGCTGTCTGCCGTAGTATGGAGTGGTACGAATGTTGTGAGTGGAATAATATGGGTGAAGAAAGAAAACAGTTGGTAAAGAGTCTGGGTTTTGGGATAAAAATAGCCTGAATGGTGGCACGACGAGTAGGACAAAGGACTTGCGATTCATGTGTGGTGGTCAGGCACTGCTGCAGGTTGTTTGTGCCCCGTGCCTTCTGTCACCAAGTGATATAATTTGGTGTTGGAAAAGGACGGTGATGCCCTGTGGCTGGGAAGGTGACTGCAGGCCGGGCATAGAGTACTGGCAGCTGCTGCTGGGTTTGTGACTGCCATCAATTGCCGCTCTCTGCCCAGAGACTGGGATCAGCTCTGACCCATGTGGTCTTTGTCTGGTCTCACTGACTCAAGGTAAAGGTAGAGGCTGGCCGTGCCCAATGGTGAGCTTAGGCGGGGTGCTCATCTGCCTGACGTGAGCCTTGAGCCTTTAGGTGGATAAACCACAAAGTCTGTGGCACAGGGCCAGTGCATCGCCAGACCTTCCCAGCCTCGGAATGTCACCGCCGTTTGAACGGTACCAAGTTATACTGCTTGGTGACAGAGGCACACAGGTGTAAGTAGCTTGCCCAAGGCCACTGCACAATGGTGCCAAGGTAGGACTCGAACCTGCGACCTATAAATCGCAAGTCCGATGCCCACCGATAGTGCCACCACGCCATCTCTGACTACCTTTACTTTTACCTCACACCAGCAGCACCAGCAGCAGCAGTTGTAGTAGTAACAGTGCATGACCAAGATGAACTGACTCCTGCATGAGATTGATTTAAGAATGTGATGTCTTTATACTTTATTATTGTTGTGTGATCTTAGTTCTGTTTCACTTAAGTTGTCCAACTTGGAAATTTTCACATATCTCTAAACGAGTGCATATATGGCTTTTTGGCCTGTTGTAAATTCCTCACATTTTTTCTAAGGAATTCTTCTGGAGATTTAGGCTAACCTGTGACCATGGAGAAGTGGCCAGTTAAAACGAAAACTGTAGTCGTAACAGTAGCAGTAGCAGTAGCAGTATTAGTATTGGTGTTGCCAGATGCCAACAAGACAAGAAAACACAGTATAGCAGTGAACAGAAATGTCTGTGAAACGTGGAGACTTAAAGCCTAGAAAGAGTGTAATAGTGAATCCGAGACGAAATGAGTAAAAGAAATAAACGACTCATTGTAAGAAAAAGAACAAATTGGACATGTGAGCATTACTGGATGGAACTTCTGTCGACTAGTACGTAAGCTGTGGTCATTGTGTCAGCATCAGAACAGATGACAAGTTTAATCATGAACTGAGTTGTAACTGATGACTGCTGAGCACAGTGTTTCAGACGGCATTGACTGTTGATGTTGACAGGAGATTACTGGAGTCAACTGGTTGCCTGTTTGTCAAGCAGAGAGCCGGATATCTGTCATATGCTGTGGATCCAAAGGTTTTGCATTCTGTGCATTATAAATATATGTATGCTGCATGCTTTTGGCATTTGCTAAAGGAATATTCCATTGGTGCTGTGGCACTTTGTGACTTCTGTTTTCTAGGTGGCATATATCAGTTTTTCTTACTTATTTAAATAATTAGAGTTAGATACTTAGGCATTGCACAAAATTGGACATTCGTCATTGATATTGCCATATGTGGTTGATTCTGATTTAAATGAAAATTATTGCCGAATGTAGTGGCACGTCACCTAACGTTAATATCACTAGAAAGGTGATGTTAAATGAAGAGCGTGCCATTACTGTAGATTGCCTATGTGTAATTGCTTTGTGTCTGCAGGGTTACCACGGTCTTCTGTCACAGTCTATGACCACTGAGCGTATGTACGGGAAAATCTTGACGGTGTGCTTCTTGTTTTTGTTTTATTGTGAATTTATTCCACAGCAGTGTCCATTTAGATTAACTAATCTGTGTGTATCCTTCTTCTGTGTCCTCCAAGTTATGCCAGGCTTGCGCATCTGTAGTTGACGATTTAAAAGTACTGGTTGAAATAGTTTTTGTGAAGTTTGTTTCTGCATTTGCTTCCTAAACACGTTTTTAGTATGTGCTGTGTCTGAGCAGTGACGGTGGGTTCTATGGGGTCCAGTGATGACAGTTTCTAGCATTCGTTTTACTGATTTGTTTCCATGCTCGCTGACTGCATTCGACTGTGTGTGCTTAATAAACTTTACATACGGTACTCAGTCACCATCAGTGTCAGAGTATAGTCGTAATGTTTTGTGGTATTGTTTTAGTCCGCTTATCACTGACAAAATTTGACAGATGAACTTGTGTGTGTTTCTAATTATTATTTTATGTTGGCTGCTGTGAGAGGCCATTAGCAAAAGACGGCATGTGAAAAAAATGTTTATTTATGCTGTACAAAGACTTCACTGCCAGTTAATGGAGGTGCACTAAGAGTGATTGGCGCATCATGTTAATATTCACGGACAGCCACATGTCTGACGTGTTTGTCCAACTGTGTATTGTATATGTGATCAATCACTGTTTTAAACCAGTTCAAATCCTCAAATGTTAAATGCTGAATATGAATGCTAAGTAACTGATCGGATTAAACGTAATAAATGCTATGTGGCAGGCAAAAGACATAGAGTCTTATTCATCAGATCCAGCAATCTTGGCTTTAGCCGAACAATTCTGTACGTCTCGCAGTGTTTCAGTAAGTATTTCACCATGCCAGAATGGTCACTGTGTTTTAATTATTGTTTTATTTCCTGTTTATATTATTGCCAGAAAAGTTCCCAGTTTGCAGCGGTGTGTATGAATATATGAGTGACATGTGGTATGTCATACATCTAAAACAGCAAAAATGAACAGAAATAACATATTACTGTTGCAGCGTGTTTTTGTTCTATTTCATTTTTCCTATTTTTTGAACAAGGGGTCAGAACGTTAAATTTTTTTTTCTTTTGTGCCCAGAAAAGCACATTCTTGTACAGAAACAGGAAGTTGTGCAAAACCCAAAA
>Ga0209562_1000686_pt1 | contig 11862 bp, 7 predicted proteins | sample WorMetvacBELIZE2_FD_187399 | JGI IMG/M metagenome (GOLD analysis project Ga0209562, IMG submission 187399) | Marine gutless worms symbiont microbial communities from Max Planck institute for Marine Microbiology, Germany - Olavius vacuus BELIZE.2... | ecosystem: Host-associated > Annelida >...
ATATATATATATATATACCGGTATATGATATACATGCAAGACAGACCGGTACAAAGTTAGTATATGACACTTACGAGAAGTCGATCAGGACTAACAGCTTGTACAGCACCATCAAGTGAAGAGACTGACCAGAAGGGACATGTGTCGTAACTACCAGCCGACTCACTACACAATGATGCATGCATTATCTACATTAGTTCTCATACAGTGTGAAGCAACTGCATTTACCAGTGTTTTCAGTCGATGATGACAAAATCTAAAACTTAATTTTCGTCAAATGACCACAATGACTAAAATTCAAACACTTTGTCAATCAAGTGTGAAATTTCCATCTTGAATTTTAACAAAGCGTTCAGTGTAATAAGTTACATCACTTCAACAAATGCCAGTTTTAGTTAGTGAATAAATACTAACAATGTGACAACTATGTTTTGTAACATGACACTGATGGTTGTGATTTCTGTATTGAGATTAAAATTACAATTCCAACTAATCTGAAATTCCGAGTAAAAGTAACTGCTGAACAGTGACTAAAATTAAAATTCACAACTTTTAGTTGACCAGACTCGAACCTCGACTTCAGTCAACTGTACTAAAAATAATAAAGTACTAAAATTAAAAACACTGGTATTCAACTATTCATTCACTTGAATCACTATGTTTACACTCAAACCGTATACCAGCAAATATCAAAAAGGTACAGATATGTGTAGCGGGGCTAACGAAGCCCTGCCCCTTTACGATACGATAATATGTGTAGTGGTAAGCGGAAATCCAAGACGGGATGTAAAAAATCTGGAGAAAAGAACTAGTATGGATAGGCCAGGCATGCATGGCACCGTGCATAGCATAGTGGTTAGCACGTTGGCTTTGATCAACAAAGTTCATCAACATCAGGCCCAGTTACTACTGAGGTGGGTGACCGTATCCAGGTTCAATTCCCCATGCGGGCCATTTATCTCGGTATGTAACCAGCCACCCAGGTCAACTCAGCCTGGCCATCCCTTCGTGGGTAGACGCAATGAGTACCAGCCAGAGGGCGGTGACGCCTTGTGGCTGGGGAGTAAAGGCAAATATGGTTCGGGTGTGCGTGGCAGGTAAAACTGTGTGATCCCCCTGTTACACAAGGGCCATATCTGAGTGCTTTAGAGATAAGGAGCTTATATATAAAGTGTTAGATAAATTCAGCTGTTCACTTTACTTTTACTTTACCAAAGACTCTGCAGTTAGCTAGGTGCTTCATACAATTGCACTGTTGGTGTGATCATTATTATGTCAGTGTTGCTGCTGATACTGGTGCTCATGCTAGCACTACCGGCACTAATTACACTAACTCATATTACTATTAGCACTGTTGTTGACAATGTTGCAAGGAATGTAAGATGTTCCAACAGTCACGGCATAACAGACAATAAAAAGAATTACATGCCAAGCATAAAGCAACTGGAGAGCAGACCTAATGTGAAATGGCATCTGAGCGTTGTACCAGCGATTCATGTCGAACAGAGCCAGGAAACAACGTTTGCTGTCGACACCACTATCACACCGTGCTTCCCATACAAACATACTCAGACCCAGATCAGCCGCTAAATCTGTTGACAACAAAATATGCGACAAATACCTCATATGATACAATGTTTCATAGCATGCAAACTGACAACTACTTCAATGCTAAGTACCTCTCCACAGACAGACAAATGTTACATTACTGGTATAAATATATTTATACTGCAAGCATGTGCAGTGCCTTCTGCAACACAACTAACTGCCATGCACTCTAAAATTATCAAACTAAATCAAAGTTATACACTCTAACTATAACATTCTCAAAGGATTATGTGCAGGCCTGAATGAAAGCTTGGATCTTTAACCCATCTCAGAACTGTCCATGGCTAATCCATAATATCAGTTCTGTTCCATACTGTAGAAATACTATTCACAAACAGTTAAGATAGGCTGTTTCTAAGAGACAAAGGGGTATGATGTACATTGATAAAAATTCTAACAAAAATATGCCACTTGCAACAGATGAAATATGTGGGACAATGATATATTAATGTACAAGTGTCAGCAAATGTTGTTACTTTCGTCAAGTGATGACTCGCTGTCATCGGGCAACTGCTGTACTCTATACCGCCAATCTGTCAATGTCCGACAAGCAATGACACGACTTCCCGACATGCTCTCATCATCCGAGGTAAACGGTTCACTGTGCATGTCGTGTTCAAACCGCATCGATATACGAATCAAATCCTGCGCACATCACAGACCTGTCAGACCCGGGCATGTTACACCGTAAATCACACATGTTCACCATCATCCATTCAAACATCTCAGAAACTGTGTGGTCAAGAACGTCTATTACAAGTGAAGGTATTCCCACATGTAGTCAAGCATACAGTTTAGAGCTGTCAGCCTGCAAGTGATATAAATCATAAACCAAGCAATAGGCTGCCATCACTATCCACCAGGCCTGCAATTACCTTTCCAGTCATAGGGCATCACTGTCCTTGGGCCAGTACCAAATTATACTGCTTGGTGACAGAGGCATATAGGTGTGAATAACGTAAACTGCACATCAATGACTATTAATACTCTAAATGCTTACCCATACTATTATACGCGACCGAAGCATGCCCACTGTTAGCTGGTGATAAACAATCACTTGAATTTACGATAACCAGAATTTTTATGAAAATATTTCGTACTGGTTCCGCAGAAGTGGTAAAAAATTGTCAGTTTAATTTTAATTTGTTGTCGATTCGGTCACAGATTAATATCCGCACTGCGAGATATCTACAAAAATTTATTGTATCAGAAAATAGCCTGTACTCATTATTTGCGGCTAGTGATGCTACGTAAATTGAGTGAATTGGAATTGTGTTAGGAAATTAGACACAGCCACTCATGTGTTGTCAAGCTGTGTAGCAGTATTGTTAATTAAGTTATTGTTCTGTTAGCTAGCTTAGTTTATTTTATATTATTTTAGTTTAGTTTAGTTATTTATTTTTTCTTTTCTTGTGTTTGCTGCCTCCTTTGGTGAAAAAAAGATGAATATATTAATATTCATAATTATTGACAAAGTCAACATGTCAGCACTCAGAAGCAAACCTCAAAAACGAATCCGAAGCCGTCGTACCACACCTTCTGGGCAAAACCCATCTGATAGAGGTTCAGGAAGCTTGTACACCGACCACTTCACGGTTATAACCACAACACCAACTCATCGGTGTACTCGTCAACAATCAAACTGTGAATGTGAATTAGTCAAGCACACAAACTAAATCAACCAACTATTGCTACTGCTTTTACTCTTGCTAACTGGCCTGTGTCTATGGATCCCCCTTCTTAATTCCAACAGTGTTAGAAACACTACAATATGCTGACTGCATAGTCAATTAACACAATATCAAAAGTTCCGAGATCATACTGTGGTTAAAACATAATATTCACTAAAAGTAAAACATGTAAAGGTAGACCCACACTCGCAGGTTAGCACATGGTTCAAAGATGACAGCAGTACTAGTCAGTTAGCCACTCAGCTTGCATGCAACATTAATCACAAACCCAGCGGCCATTACTTTCTACCAGGCCTGCATTCACCTTCCCTTCTAGTGCATTTTTACAAAAAAAAATTCCCGGACATCATCATCATTTTCCATGACTTTCCATGACCTTGGCTGTTTTCCATGACTTTCCAAGCCTGGAAAATGGTCTTACTAAATTCCATGACTTTCCAGGAAGAGTGGTCACCCTGATTTCCGGTAAAAGTGGCTGCGTTTTGTAACTTTTCTTTTGGGTGCATTTTTGTTTTATCTGCACTTTTCAGTCCTTCAAGTAAGTAAAGAGTCCTCTGATAACAATCGGAGCCTAAATGAATAACTTAAATAAGACAGCAAAATAACTTTTTGTATTAATCGGTATCAACCAATTGTTAGGCGCCGATTATCGGCCGACCGATAATCGGCCAGTGCTCTATCGGTACATCTCTATAAATACGCATGCGACAAAACTGAGCATCCCACTTATTTACTGACAGGCAGTCTGGCATGAAAGGCAGATGAATGCTGAGAGAAGAATGTTACATACATGGACTGCAGTGCCGTAGGCCCACGTGCAACCCACAGATATCCAAAGTGCCGTGGATCATTTTCCGCCTCCTGGTACGCAAAGCCAACAATGGCGGGAGTTTGCTCGTCAAAACGACTACTAAACCTGCGCACATAATTACTTAATATGACATCAACTCAACTCAAGTTTATTGCAACCTCGTGGTCGATAGACAAATAGCACAAAAAATCACGGTAAATCACAATAAGCACTACAGTGTCCATCAAATGAAATACAATAAACACAAGAAAATCCATAGCGACATACATAGACAAAAGCCAAAAAAACAACAGTCCATAGAATAGATACTTAGAAGCATAAACCACACATGCACTGTAAAAGTAAAATGAGAAATAGAATGTTACTTTACTGATAATGCAACAGTCCGTAATTCATATGACATAACACAATGTGAAGAATGCAGCTTAAAATATTGCACGGCTGAACTGCTGAACCTGTGGTGCATTTATGACTGACTTTCAATACACCATATAAAGAAATTTTACTCATCTAACAAACAAATCTATAACAATCTCCTGTTGCTTCGCAGTGTTGTTTCCATTTAAATGACAAACGTAATAAATATACTGACACATTTACCATAAGGACTCTTGAGATGGATTGCTATCCAGCATTCGAGACAGCCAGCATCAGAAGAATACGTCACGCAGTGATGAAACACATTTATATTGGTATGTAACCAGCCACCCAGGTTAACTCAAAGCGGCCATCCCTTTGTGGGTAGGCGCAATGAGTACCAGCCAAAGGGCGGTGATGCCTTGCGGCTGGGGAGTAAACGCAGGTATGGTTCGTGTGTGGGTGGCAGGTAAAACTATGTGATCCAGTTGTTACACACAGGCCATATCTGAGCACTTTAGAGATAAAGAGCTTATATATAAAGTGCTATATAAATTCAGCTATTTACTTACTTACTTACTTACAAGACGAAATGAATTCAACGAATAAAAAACAGCATACTCTAGCACGGGAATGCTTAGTTTCCACAGCTGAAAGCAGCCGAAGTTAAAGCCAACAGCAAGCCGACCAGTGTTCCGTGTAAAGTTGATGCAAGTGACTGAGACATCAGCTGTCAACATTGCACAGCAGCACTATCAGCATTCACCAATGAGACATAAATATGAGCTGAGAAAACATTCAGTTACAATGGTGATCGATGATCGTGAAATCATCAACAGCTGATGGCCATAATCAAAGGTGCCACCTAGTGTAGCACAGCAGGCCAAGGTCCCTGAGTATGGCACTGTGATAGCAATTGGTCGGTGTGACACCAGTGTGGATAGACAGTCGCCCAGTGGTGATGATGATGATGATGATGATGATTAAACGTAAATTTGTACAGCGCATCGACATAAGAATATCTAACGCGCTCTGCATATGTCTTCAGCGACTGTTTGTGGTAAGGTAAGGTAAGGTAAACGTGCATTTGTATAGCGCCTCGTCGTGAACACACCTCTAAGGTGCTCAGGTATGGCACACGTTCTCAAGGGATCTCAGTTTCACCTGCACACCCCACGTTCATCCGCTAACGGAATGAACCATACAATACAGTGGTGGGTGGAGTGGGGGGATCTGGCCTTGCTTTAATCACCCAGCAATTAGTCGAGGCAAACACAATACACTACACAGACCTAGAGTGCACTGCTGCTGCAACTGACTCACTACTCCTCACCAGGTGTTGTGTTTGTACAGTGTGTCCAGGAAAAAAAGGAGACCAAAATGTTTTTTTGTAATATCTTCTATAAAACTCGGGCGGTAGCAGTGACAACTGATACCGGTACACAGATAGTCTAACGCAGTTGTGTAGAGTGGCATAAATTTATCCGTAGTTGAACTATGACTGCAATCGGTCTCGTTTTTGATCAAACGTGATCACACAGTATAACCAACAATCTGACAGCGATCAACAGCTGATTGAGGCAAGCCCTAGTTTACTTCTACAGATGATGTTACAGGCATCCAACTTCAGCAGCGGTACTAACGAATAACCACCTAACGAACTGAGCATTAAATAAAAAATTAACACATGCACATACAAGAAGCAGAATTATTCCTTGTAAGATTCAAACTACTTCAATCCAATCACCACACTCTTTTCAACAGCAACATGTGAAAAATGGCAATAATTTCACTGACAAAAAAGCCGCTAGTTCAGAACTGTATCAACAAACAGCCAAATGTGACAGTTTCGACAAGCTTGTGTGGTTCAAATGGATAACTAAATAATAATCAATGGAAAACTGATGCAAGAATATGCAGATGAACTGACGGGAAACCACAATGACTAAAGCATTTACAAAATGAATGAACGGACACTGGCAATGCACTGCATCACATAATAGTAGTGAGCCTACCTGACTGAAATGAACACATAACTTCACCATTTGGTCTTTTGAAGTCAAAGTATCCATTGTCGTGGGCATCCTCTACAAAACCAATTTAAAGTAAAGAGTAAAGTAAACAAATGAATTTATACAGTGCTTTATTACAAGCCCTTTATCTCTAAAGTGCTCAGATATGGCCCGTGTGTAACAATGGGATCACACTGTTTTACCTGAGACCCACACACGAACCTATTTAACTGTTTCAGTAATCAACTCTAGTGACACCTTGTACACTCCTTAGTAAAGAAACAGAGATGCAACAGCTAAGAACAGGGTTCCTACTCTTTTTCATTTATAAATTTAAGCACTTTTAAGCACCTTTCCACGACAAATGTTCATACAGTATACATTGCGGCCGCAAGTCCACGAGTGTAAATAACTGTTACCATATAGTTGTTAAACAGCATACGCAGTCAGCCAATGTTGTTATACACCAAAGATACACAGTATTACCAGTTGATAGTAAAATATTTAAAAGTCTCTACCTGTAATCCTGTAGTGTACATGATAAAAAGGAAGTAAATTTTCAAATTTTGTAATATGCAACAAGTAAATTTCAGCAGTTTTTAAGGACTTTTAAGCACCATCATCATTTTTAAGTACTTTCAAGGGCCCTGAATTGAATGTGGTAAATTTCAGCACTTTTAAGGATGTGTGGAAACCCTGTAAGAAGAAGAAAACAGAACTGGATTTGTCGCATGCTGAGGAAAAGTGATGACAGCATCGCCACACAGGTGGTACAGTGGACACTGCAATGCTGCAGAGGAACAAGATGACCCAATAATACCTGAAAGAGATCTGGAGCAAGAAATAGACAGCAGGATCAGATAGAGCCAGAGAAGATGGAGGTGGCAGCACAAGACAGCTGCATGGAGTTGAGTGGTTTGTGGCCAATGCTACACTGACAAAGTCAAGTCAGTCACATTTCTTGGACAATGGGACATAATTACTGTATACACGTCGCCATATGCAATGCCTGAGACACAGCCAGATTTCAACATCAACATTCAACAAGATACAAGAAACAAAATCAAATATAATGGCACTGGTTCTATGGAACAAACAACTGAAAAACGACAAAATAAGGGTGGCATTTTAAAACAGCACATGTACCAGCAATTACTATACAGCTGTAACAATTACACTCAACTAGGGATGTTAAAAGAGTACAGATTATCCTATTATCCAAATATTAACCGTTCAAATATAAAAATTAAAAACCGGTAATCAACATTTACATTTACTTATTTTCTAACTGCTCCAATGTGTTTACAAAAAGTGCCGGATGTAAACAACGGAAATTTAGCGATCAGAAACACTTATTTACGTTATATGTAAACACTTTTTATGATACATAAGCAGTGGTAACATTATTTTAAAATTGTTTTTATTGGCACTGCTCGAGTCTGACAGCAACACATGTGTCAGGCGCTTATTACATTAGGCTAAACCACTAAAGTCATGGTTTCACGCTGCACTTTTCTTACTCTATATACAATGCGCATCTCCCGAAACACTTTGAACTTTGGTTAATATTCAGCTTTGAACAACTGAGCTTCGATTATGGAAAAACCAAGTTTAACATCCCTATATTCGACAGAGATGAGCAGCATGTACCTGCAAGCTGAAGGCACGCATGACAGCCGTCACGTACAGCTTGGTATCGCTCAACCATCGCATCGCGCCGACTAGGATCAATGCGGTAGAGTGACGCAGTTTTTAGTTCACTTGATGTAACGCCGCTGTCAAGGCACATGTCTGTCACAGACACATGTTGTCAAATTCACTTCACTTGAGAACCTACTACTGCACGAATGAATGTTGGACACACAAACCATGTAACACAGTGGAGACCATTTCAACTAAAGTCTTCAGACAGCTACATCAGCTAGTGACAAAGAATAACAGAGTGGTGTACAAACTTTCTCTAGGGCCACACCCAGAGATACCAACCTGCAAAGTTTAAAAAAAAGAGACAAAGCTCCAAAATAAGGGAGAATACAGGAGACAGATACATCCGCTGAACAGATTGTGCAGAAGGTGTGCTTGTCGCTCTTAGACGACTTAACAATACAACTATACTGTTAACTGTACACATCTTTATACTTTTGCATATATTTCTTGATCTTTTTTCACTTTTATCACTCCAATTTGCCATGTTTACAATCGTGCAACGTCTCACGCATCGCGAGTTTGCGTGAGAACTGCGTAACTAAGTATTTTTTAACAATGGTGCACTTGGCGGTCTAGCAGCAAGACAGCGGCTTCACCAGCGTGCGTGTGGCAGTCGCCGCCGGACGTGCCATAGGTACAAGGTGAAAATGGGAGATAGGTCCTGCCATACGAGAGGCCGTAGTGGACGTCTAAATACGGGAGTCTCCCGCCGGAAATGGGAGACTTGGCATCTTTGCACACCTAATGTTTGAATAAGGTTCGAGGACCGAACATCCAATCTGCATGTTTTTTCAACCATAATTCCATCATGCAGTCAAATGATGTATTCAACAGTGCCAATATCTAAATTATTATCACTCATTGGAAGTCAGACACTGTAAGCCGAAGACTGTAAAATACCAAGATCTTTAAAGTAGAAGGCCTAAGTATGTAAAATATTTGTAAACAACACAAAACATCATTCAAGGGCCGTTTACTGTAGAAGATCAACAGCCAATGTGGGCCTGTAAAGTGTGTCAGCAGGTCACTTGCAGCTTACAGGCTGCATTTTATCCACCCCCGGCCCCAGATTAATAGTTCTACAGATCTGTTAACCAAAATACTAACAAATGAACAACTAAACCCAACAAAACTAATGCTTGTTTGCCTATCACATACCAGTACGAGTATAATATGCATTCAACAAATAGATTAACTATATTCTACACCCACTCTAGGGGTTTACATGCAGTTTGTAGTACAATACAGCAAGGTGACAGACAAACTGTACATTGTTGGCATAAAACATACCGATCAAGTAAACATGACCACAGTGTGTGCCTGCTGCCAGTATACCACAGAAACACATCAGATGTTCGCTAAGAACACAGGAATACATCTTGTCTGGTCCATCAGCAAACACCATCTCCAGTGCAGTTACCTGTTAACGTCAATCAATCAACATTTTTTCCACAGTTAATTATTTAGTCAGCAGTATTAGCCAGTTGCATAATTTATTCATAAAAACCACCAGAATATGTAATTTACTTTTTAGTTGCGTCAATGGTGCGTTCTTTTATTGAATCAGATAAACCTGACAGCATTGTACCGTTCAAAGTATACTGGTAACACAAGGACCCAAAAAACGACACAAATGCTGACACCATAATAAGTAAAAGATATCGAGATGACAATTTTAAGTAACGAAAGTGATAAAATGTTGAACCAGAAGACTGATTGTTTTCTTGTAATTAAACACATTATCAGTGAATGATTTCATTTTAATAAAAGTAAAAACTCTTGTCAAAAATAGGAATTGATGCATACCATAAATGACAGTTGTACAGCTTTGACAACGGATGACTTGCAGATGTCAAAAAGACAGATTTTGAAACTGTTGAGATCATGCTGGGCAGTAGCCACAGCCAGGTATGTCGCTCTGCAGTCACTGCCGAACTGACACACAGCTGTAATCACAGTTTTCAAGTCTGGATCTGCTGGACCAAAGCACCACGCAGCACGTCGTGTGCCTGTCTGCATGTCAAATACCTCCAACACTCTACCCTTAGCCAGCCAGCCAAATGTTCCATCTACAAATCAACAGCACATGTAATCTACAAAGAAAAAAGAAAAGAAACTCAAAGAGATGTGACAAGTCACATATGTGCCCAGACCACCCACGTTATGCTACCCCCACCAAAGTTGACATGTGGGGTGGGGTCCCGGATGCAGTCAACCATGCCAAGTTTCATCAAAATCGGTTAAGGGGTTTTGGCTCCCTGAGGGGTCAAAATCTGCCATTTTCCTATGCTTGGCACTATGGCTTATATAACAGGTTAGGGCTACCGCCCAACCTGTGATTTACTGTGAATCTTCAATACAATAGGAACAGGCTACAGTATGCAAACATTGCCTTGTGCTGCTGACACAAACACAGAAATGCCTCATCGACATGCTGTCACTTGAGTTCTTTGAAGTCACCAGGAGGGGGAAGTGGCTATGCTCTTGCTAGGCTTGTTAAATGGTATACTGGTAAGCCGCTAAATACGTTTTCAACCTGTAACCGGTTTTCAGAACGTATAACCAGTTATCGAATTTATCGCGTCGCACTGACACAACCTAGGCAATGCCGATGGAGGAGTTTGACCGTTACCTCGGTGCAGTGGCGGCACCTGAATGTGACCCCTCACTCAATGGAGGAAGCATGCGAATGCATACCCGCATTGCGCTGCCATCGTCCACCATTCTCTGGCGATTACAGCGTCATCAGCAGCCTCCGAATGTCTGTTTTGGTGACCAGTCAGCTCGTCTACTGCCTGAGCACGTGAAGTCTTGTATTTCTCAATGAAAATAAGTAACTGACAGTAGTAGTTCACTGTGTATGCCAATGTTAGTGACGTTTTTACTGAGCTGCTTAGAATGGAGATACAGTCTAGCAATGAGAATTCTGTATGTCCGTCCATCTGTCTGTCCGTCTGTCAAATGTGTGGACTGTGACAAAATGGAAGAAAAATCTGTGCAGATTTCTATACCATACCAAAGATCATTTAGTCTAGTTTTCTGAGAAAAAGAACGGTTGGTGGGGGTAACCGCTTCTACCTGAAATTTTGGGGCAACCGGCCCCCACTGGAGCAAAATCGCCGATTTTGAACCGATAATCGCTCGTAGCACCTCAGCCGTAACACCTAGCGAAAAAAGTTCACTAATAAGAAGTCCACTACGCACTTTCCAATGAGCCTAAGCTGATCATCATACGTTGCCCCTAAAAATGCGAAATGGCCATTTTTCATCTAAAATTGCACTTCGCTTAAAGAAAGTCTGCTATATATAAAGTTTCTTCGTTTGAAAACTGTCAGCGATAAGTAGTAAGGCATTCATTGGCCTAACTATCCCTACAAAAATAATTGGTGGGGGCGACCCCTCCTACCTGAAATTTTCTGTCAAAGTGACTGTGTTGGAGCAAAATCGCAGAGTTTTTAATCTATTTTCGCTGGTAGCGCCTCAGCCGTAACACCTAGCGAAAAAAGTTCAATTATCACTAATAGGAAGTCCACTACATGCTTTCCAATGAGTCCAAGATGAACATCATATGTTGTCGCTAAGCCCCCCAAAGGGGGCTCAAAAACACATAACTATTAGGGTTCTTATCGATTAGGCGATATCGCGATATCGATCGCGGATGCGGCAACCCTGCGAT
>Ga0209562_1000687_pt1 | contig 11862 bp, 9 predicted proteins | sample WorMetvacBELIZE2_FD_187399 | JGI IMG/M metagenome (GOLD analysis project Ga0209562, IMG submission 187399) | Marine gutless worms symbiont microbial communities from Max Planck institute for Marine Microbiology, Germany - Olavius vacuus BELIZE.2... | ecosystem: Host-associated > Annelida >...
CGAAAGCTCATAGATGACCAATCTACAAAATGGCGTAAAAATATTGCCGAAAATGTCAATCGCCTGAGTAGGGTGCACGAACGTTACAGACAGACGACAGATGACAGACGACAGACAGACAGACAGACAGACGGACGGACGACGACATATAGCGAACATGAACTTGAGTTCACGTTCGCTAAAAATGGGAGGCAAAACTAAGATGAGAGCCAAGAGATGAGATACGAAGATCAGCCAATTATTATAGTTATAGCTGCTAATGGGTCTAAACTCTGAAAGCCCTTGCAGTCGTTGTAAAGCGTTACTGGATGCCTGCCAATAGGAAAAGAGGTTATCTCTCGCCCGCCATGCGTCGATGCGTAACTTTAAGCAGAGGCGTCGGAACAGTTGTAGAAGTGAAGGGGCACTTATTCCAAGCCTTGTGGCAGTTACATCACGTCACCTTGTGTATGTGCGCACGCCATGGCGTCGGCGCCTACGTATAATTATCATTTTCTGTTGACACGATGTACAATAGCCTGCCAAGTAATTGTCGACGCGTGAAGCCCACCGAACAATTGCGTAGCTCGATCGTTTTTTTTGTTAAATTTATTACGCATAATGTCAGCACTTCTACGCAAACGAAAGCATTCAATAACCCAAATAATTAGAATCAAAAGCACTAAAATATACCTTATAAAGTCACTTATTGATGTGTGACAGTGTTTGAAAAGTATGTCTACACAGTGACAGTTTAATCCCAATAAAACGTCACGCGTCTGGTCCTCTTACACGTAAAACAGATGGTAATCTATTTATTGGCTCTTACAGTATTGACTGGATTTAATTGTAGCAACAGTTCAGAGCTGACAGAATAGTTCAGCATTTACTGTAGACCTTGCACGACGGTCTGAGGAGAATAATATCATCCCATCGTGTTGTCGTGGTCGATTCTATACGCACAACGACATCCCAGTAAAAGAACTTGTGGAGCCAGAGAAGATCGTCTCAGCCCGTCCGTGACATGATGCTCGCCGAACAGACAAACCAAATGAATCCATAACCTCTTTGGCAGACTAAATGCAGAAAATGTCATGTTTTTGTTGTGTTACAGCAGCAGAAGATGGCGACCTTCTACATCTGGGTCGCTGCACTTCTGGCGGGAGCTCTAACAGTCAACGGTCAAGGTATATGCTTGAGATCGTTTCTAGCGCGTATTATAATTCTACGAATACGAAATAATTTAGAGCTGCTCTGTTTTCTTCTAAATTGTGTACGACTTTTGGAGTACCACAGCTGTCGGTGAGACTTTTGATTTATTTGCTCAGTGTAACACAGTGATGGCTGAAGTACTAATAATACTCACATGTTTCGACCGAAATTATCGACCACCTGCTGAGCGGCATGGTATATAATTGTGGTCGTGTCTGTCTGTCTATCTGTCTGTTTATCTGTCTGTCTGTTAGACGATAACTTTCGAAAGCCTTGACGTAAGACGTTCATAATTGCACATCCGGTATATCTACATAGAATACAGGACAAGTCGTATATTAAAGTCCTCGGGACAAGCCCAAGTTCACAGGAGCAAAAAAAGGTCGAAAATCGCTATTCTCTCAGTGTGAAACTTCGGTCGACCATGATTCCGGTTCTGTAACAGACAGAGCCACGAGGATTGCGTATGGCATGAGATTTTCGGCTATATGGCGGTTCGAATGAAGTGACCACCATCTTTGTCACGTGACCGGACGTGATCGAGCGTAACTAAATCCACACATTCAGGGTTGGTGGGCCTTAGATTAGAAGGCAGTCTTGTTATGTTACAGTTCTCTTGTAACAAACGACTTTTTACTTACCGATATTTTATTGCCGTGACATAAAACCTTCATAGTTTGTACACATTTTCCAGAATAAAGTTGTTAAGTTACTGTTTTGGCTGACTTATGCGCTGCCCTTGATCTTTCACTCAAGTTTTTCTCTTCTTTGAAGTTAAGATGTCATATTACAGCGTATGCACTGTCTGTATGAAAGTCGCAGCGATTGCGCATGACATAAGTTGCCACGTTGCAAAGGTGCTTTTTAATAATCAAGTTTGTCAGAGACCTAAACAATACTGTAGTAAATAAAATGAGTGAAATGAAAGTGATCGAACCGACTAAGAGCCGGCTTAGTCTAACTCTAACATGCCATGCAAACAAAGCCGTTGAGCAGAAAAAAACATTAATTGGTTCGAGAGTCCGTGGACGGTGGAATCAGTCCAGAGAGTAGGAGAGGAAAAGGTCTATGGGGGAAATGATTTGCCGAAGAGCCAAGTCTTAAATATACAATGAAAAACTGAACGAGTAAGAGAAGATGCAAGTGGTCATAATGAAGATGGTGAAGATGATGAACTGCCATGTGTGATAGGTGAAAGGTAAGGAGGCGGTATCTGACGAGGCTGGCGAAGATCAGCGGGAGATCGTTTAATAGACAAAATTCAGCATACTGAAAAGAGCGATTAGTGATTAGTGATTTTCAAACAGGAGCGGGTCGAGCAAGAGTGAACAAGAACGTATGTTGTGACAGGGTTCAACAGAACTGAGGTTGTCTAGATATCGAGGTTGGTTTGTTGTAAGAAACTCATAATGTTAGAGAACGCAGTTTATATTTGATACGTTCGTTTATTTTGAGCCAATGTAGAGATTTCAGAACAGGAGTGATGCGAGAAGATTTTGGCGTTCTGGTGACAGCAGGTATTAGAATGACTGGCAAATGAAATCCAGCTAATTTTTGTCATCAAAAAACGTTGAGGTATCTTGGCTATACGTTGTATTATTACTTTTAATGCATATTAGAAGACACATAATTATTCAATGTGGTAATGCTAAAAAGTGTGACCATGTTTCGTAGTATGCCAACAGTGGACTCTACAGCCGAACACGAACTACGCGGACGGTCGACCGAACGCTGCAGTGAACGTCCAGCAGTGCCAGGCAGCATGCCTAGCTAATAGTGAGTGTAACGGATTCGATTGGGCTCCTGCGGAGAGAGTGGGTCAACAGTGTTGGCTGAGTGGGAGTTGGTCAGGTACACGAGGCAGTCCGCCAGGCGTCACTCATTATGTCCTCAACAGGAACTGTGGAGGTAATAAAATCGAGAATGTGCTGTCATTATGGAAACAGTCAAGTATGGCGCACAAATATTAGTTTTTTTTTCAGACTTTTTCTCTCTCAGTTTAAAACAATGTATGCAAAACATCATCGTTTTATCTTTCATTGTTGCTAAAACTGTACAGTGCTCACATATGCTTGTCAAGACATAGCGGTGGTATAAAATTACGGAATAACGATTAGAGAGGTGTCTTTTAGTTGCTATTTGCGCTTCAGTTTCGCTGAAACAATATGCAGTACTGACCTAAATAAAAAACAGTCACTCTTCTTTAAAAGTTACCAGTACTCATAAGCGAAGATGACATATTGCGTGTTATGGTAGCTTGCAATACGGTTCAATTATCATGTAATATTAGGAGGTAGCAAATATAACACTGAGTTTTACAGCAAACAAATGTATCTGCTAACGTAGCCATAAGGTCTGCGTTCGTAACGTGGATCGTAATTTAGATTTGATCTAACTTCACTGTTATGTGTATTGTCTGCCATTTTCTGGCGTTTAATGCTCATTAAATCAATATATTAACTCAATTCAATACACGCAATGGCCATAACCAACAGCGGGTGGCTACAAAAACTACTGTGCAATTTTTCTCGATGTATCCACATTTTCTCTTCAACCCATTCCGTCGTCCGACGCTCAGTAATTTACTAAGTATTTTTGTCCGACGACGGTAAACGCACATATTAATTTTCGCAGTTTAATTAGGGTTGCTTACAGCAGATCGAATAAGTATCCATTCCTGTACTTCTCAGCTATGACTCGTGTACGTCATAAGTCGTCAGTCAAACCAATTTACACCGTCTCTGCCCGTGTTTTTCTCAGTCGGCGTTTTATTTCAGAGATGTTAGAATGCTGCATGGTTAATGTTAACATATTATGATTGAGTATTATTTACAATTAATTTTGACGAACATGATTTCATACTAAAAGCCTGTAGAACACGAGAACAATATCATAGATTTTTTATTATTTTACAGGTCGGACAACTGGAACTCCAACTGGTGGTACTGGAGGAGGTAAGTTATGTTGGGTTTTTGCAGCAATCATTGTACTATATGGCTTGGCAGTGACTAGGAGAAGTAGATTAAATACTCTACGTCGTTAGATAGCTGGTACCCACGAATACAGCGTGGTAGTGCTTTTGGTTGCTCTCTCTGTCTTCTTGACTGTCTGTATGTCTCTCTGTTATGTTCTAATTTGCTTCACCTAAAAGTTCATTTTGGTATGCAAGTACATTTTAAAAGTTGTCTGGTCAAGTCTATATATTTTTATTATCAGTTAAGGTCGAGGTCACCGGGGCAATAAAAGCGAGTTCAAGTGTCACAAGCTTTGCAATCTGAAGCAGATTGCATTGGTATTTGTTGTACTACTACAACTACTACGGTTACTACTACTACAATAACGGCTATTACAACAACAAACCACTACAACAATAGCAACAAACAACAACTACTACTACAATTAATAATACCACTAATACTACCATTAGTATTTTGTTGGTGTTGTTATTGTATTAAATCCTGAGAGTCACGGTGTTACAATACCTGCACATTTGGCGCACATAACGATTTAGTGGGACTTTGGCACGCCTAGAATGGCGGAACTATGGTAAAGGACCTATGACCTTAGCAAAATATGCATATTCACCATAATGCTAGCCACAAAACGATAACAGTCAGTACGGAAAACTGAACACACGTCTAATATACAATCGAAACAGAAGTACAGGTCAATATCTGAAAGGATTTGTCGTATTTTTTCACTAAATTGTACTGAGCAGTTCAGAGCCGCTACTGCAGTGCAATGTTACTGTTTCTCTGTAGCATGCCAGCTGTGGATGCCACAACCAAACACGAACTACGCGGACGGTCGACCGAACCCTGCACAGAACCTCCACCAGTGCCAGGCAGCATGCCTAGGCGTTCAGGGGTGTAACGGGTTCGACTGGGTTCCTACAGAGAGAGTAGGTCAACAGTGTTGGCTGAGTGGGACTTGGTCAGGTGCACGAGGTACCCCGCCAGGCGTCACTCATTATGTCCTCAACAGGAACTGTGGAGGTAATGAAATCGAGAATGTGCTGTCATTATGGAATAAGTTATGTAAGGCGTACAAGCAAAGAACAATTTTTACACGACTTCTTTCTCATTCCGAAAGTATACAACAAACATTGTACTTATATTTTTATTGTTGTATAATGTGTAGGCCGTTGACTACAATCCTTGCTAATACAATATCACAGTGATGGTGTAAAATCAGGTTATAACGCTTTTAGATATGTCTCAGTTGTTGTTTCGGATTCCTTTTCGCTGAAACGATTTGTCGTAATGACTAAATGAAAGACAGTTACTCTGCTTTAAATAGTTACCGGTACTCGTGAGCGAAAATCGCATATTGGATGTTATGATAGCTTGACATACTGTTCTCTGAATGTAATATTAGGATTGGCTAGCAAATATAGCATTTAGTTTGTACGATATTTAATTTCATCTGCTAACACAGCCCTATGGTCTGCGTTCGTCACGTAGATTGTATTCTAAATTTACTCTATATTCATCATTGTGTGTATTGTTTGCCATATTTGTCATTTTTTGCGCATCAAATCAATGAACTCAATACATGCAATAACAGTGGCTACTACTGGTTAGCTATAACTGCCGTGCAATTGCTCTCGATGCTTCTATGTCTTCCAGTCTACGCTTTCGGTCTCCCGACGCTCGGTAATTTACTACTTATTCTTGTCCCACGATTGTAAAAACACACACATTAGTTTTATCAGTTTTTGCAGCTGACCAAACTCCGTTACTTGTCAGTCATGACTCGCGTTGTCCACAAGTCGTCAGCTGAAACTACCCAAGCAGCTGTTCATGGCAACGTTTCTTTCTCAGTCGATGTTCTATCTCAGAGAGTTATTAGAATGCGGTATGGTTAATATTAACATATCATGACTGAGTATTATCTACATTTAAAGTTGACTAACGTGATTTTAAATTAAAAGCCTCTAAAACACGAGAACGATATGTCTGATTTTCATTGACAGGTAGGACTTCGGTGACTCCAACTGGTGGTACTGGAGTAGGTAAGTTATGTTGTGTTTATGATAACGTCATAACTGTGGCGATTTGGTTGGCAAGAAGGCGTAACTAAGGATCAGTAGCCTACGTGCTTACGTAGCTAATACCAGAGAATATGGCATAGGTAATACGTTTCATCGCACCTCTCGGTCTTCTTGGATGTGTGTGTGTGTCTGTATGCTCTGATGTTTGAAATGATTCACCTAAAATTTAATTTTTGCTACATATTAAGAATGGCCATGTCAAGTTCATATGTTCATGTTACCGGATTGAAGTCAACCGGGGCAAAGTCAAGGTCGCATGAGCAATAAAAGCGCGTCAAAATGTCGCAAGGTTTACATTCTGAAGCAGTGAATCCTGCCATTACAATACGTACTGCACAGAGTGGTGTACGTAACGATTTGTTAGGATTGTGGTGGCGGACCTGCGGGTGGAGCATAAGAGATATAATGTTTACATCTTTATTCACCATAATGGTAGCGACAACGCGACAACAGTCAATATAGAAAATTTAGATTACGCTAAGTTTGCAAACGAAGCAGAGGTACATATAAATTTCTTCAGTGGCGTCACTAGGGGACCGGGGGGGCGGCAGACCGCCCTGGGTAACACCCTCCAGGGGTTACACCCGAACGAAAAAAAATTGTGGGTGAATTTATAAAGGATAGTGGACAAACGAGGTCGGACAGTAAAAAAGGAGCGGAATCGGGGTGACAGTTATAATAATGAGCAAAAAATGAAAATAAATAGGGGTGACACTGCAGAACTGACAGACAGATAGATGGCGATGACTAAAACAGGTCGTCAGTTTTTTGTTCAAAAATAGGGGTGACACCCTCAGTTTCCGCCCCGGGTGACACCAACTTTAGTGACGCCACTAAATTTCTCAAGGAATTCCCATATCATATTTTCACTAATAATGCACTGCGCACAGTTCAGAGCCGCTACTTCAGTGCAGTGATACTGTTTCTCTGTAGCATGCCAGCTGTGGATGCCACAACCGAACACGAACTACGCGGACGGTCGACCGAACCCTGCACAGAACCTCCACCAGTGCCAGGCAGCATGCCTAGGCGTTCAGGGGTGTAACGGGTTCGACTGGGTTCCTACAGAGAGAGTAGGTCAACAGTGTTGGCTGAGTGGGACTTGGTCAGGCGCACGAGGTACCCCGCCAGGCGTCACTCATTATATCCTCAACAGAAATTGTCGTACAGGTAGTTAATCCGGAAGTTCGTTGTAATAATTATGTGGTCACTTATATCAGTGTGTTCTTATATGTACAGTGAGTACACCATTTTGTTCTCCTGTCCAACTGCAATGCTGTGCAGGAACCGCTGTGATTTCTTCCATTGTCTTTTCAAGTTTGTTGCTAAACGTGTAGGCATCGGCACCCGAAGGCATGGGCAAGGGGGCACTTGCCCCTCCCCTGGAAATGTTATAAACTGTTTTGTTCATTAGTAGTTATTGTTAGACTTAGTTACACAGCACACAGACATAATCCGTAATCCGAGTGTGTCATAGCTCTTGCGTCTTGTGTTTCGTGAGATAATATAACTGCCGTAGGCTCATCATAGGCGGATTTAATCAGAGGCAAGGTGAGGCATTGCCTCCCCAAATATTTTTGACTTTGTCCCGATTTCTCTTTACTGTTCAAACGCGCAAAATTGGGTCAGTTTATTCTCAGGAAAATTATCGAAATTGTTGCCACCTGATGTCAGACTTTAAGGCTAAAAGGCACCAAATTCGATTTCGGCTGGGCGGGGCCTCCGCCCCAGACCCCGCTAAGGGAGCTCACAGCGCTCCCCAGACCTCCAGGTGATCCCATCCCCGCTCTCAGCCCTCCGGCCCTTGAAACAACTTGCTTCCCCAAATGTGTATTCCTAAATCCGCCTATGAGGCTCATCACTTTTAATGTGGTAGTGTGGCTTGGCCTAATAGTAACCATTTTCTCGATCAACGTCTTATACCAGGTCAGGTCGGGTTAGTACTGGCATGCGTGACGTTTTTATGGGCTCCAATCACGTCCACACCATCTTGTTATTTTACAAGTCGTCCAGGCCAAATCAGCCTGGCCATGAATCCGTGGGTAGGTGCAATGAGTACCAGCAAAAACTGGGTATAGAAATCAGGCATGCGGTGTATAATAAATGTGGATAGCCCACTATTCGTGGATTCACAGTGTAAGCTGGTGCTGAGGGCTATAGAAACGAAGATCAGCATAGCCATTATGACCCCATGTGGCTCGGGAATGACTTTATTTTTATGCAATATTTTCAATATTGAACACGAAACCGTCAACATTGTTTCTTTTGCATTGTGTTTATTTAAATAGGTATAATTTCGTCTTGGTTATTGCAACGCAAATTTTAGCTTGTAATAATAGCTGTCTCAGTTGGCCTTGACGTGGGCATTGAGATAATTATGTGGCCTTGCTTTGGCCTAGAAAAATGTTTATGTCTTTGGCGTTGGCCTTGAGAAAAAATGTTGGTCTTGGCCTTGGCCTCGTAAACTAAGTTCTTGATAACAAGATTGAGAGGCGCATAATAGTTCAGCCGTTTGATCAGGGTTGATTGCAAGGGACGATATGAGCTGATCAGAATGCGATTTCTCATTACGAGTGGTGTGCTACATAGCTAGATCAATCCGACCACCCACGCTTTCCTGTGCACGTTTTTACGTGCTATGCTGTATTTGAGAGAGTGTAGAATCAACTGTAGTTGACATTAACATATGACTACGCTAGGGGCGTAACCAGGAGTGGGGGCAGGGGCCATGCCTTCCAGCAATCGTCGAGTGAGTGGATTTTTTACGGAAAAAACTGGCTTTGTTGCGACGTAGGGCCTCAAATATGCCAAAAAGTATGGATCGCGCTGCTGGGAAGCTCAAGCTCAAGCTTTGAGGGCGACGACTAAAAAGTGCACCATCGCAGCTTCTGCGCCCCCAATGTAAAATCCTGGCTACGTGCCTGGACTACGTGCAGTAAATCTGTTAGTACTTTTAACGCCAACAAAGCAAGATTTAAGTCTAAGAAAATGAAGTGGATGTTTTTTATTGACAGGTCCACCTACGCCTACGGGAACTCCATCTGGTGTTACTGGAGGACGTAAGTTATCGTATGTGTTATTATAACGATCATAGTTATATAATCGACAGTGCTAGAGACTAACAATATACAGATCACTGAGAACATTAAGTGGTTTGTTTACTCTGAACAATGCATTGCTTACAGGCATCACAAACCACACAGCACTGGAATTCGAAGCAATTTCTTCTGTGCGCGTGTGATTAATGTGTGGAATAGTCTACCTGCTGAAGTAAATTTCAGTACCATAAATACATTTTGTGGAAAGCTGCCAGAAAAATCTTAGCCATCCAAGATGGCCGCCTATTATAATAGATATGACACTACAGGTGATAGAGAAGACGGAACAAAAAAAAACAGAACACAGAGATAATCACGAGAAAGCCAGTCGCTTACACAGTCCATACCAATGCATCTACGCCGAAAGATAGTATCTTAATGTAATGGTCGTAAACGATGGCGTTAATGCTAATATTCATCTGACTTCAAGAGCTGTAGCGATATTTCTAACGTGAAGGTAAATAGTTGAAACATGGCGCTCTTTGGAAATGCAAGAAGTATTGGCAGTTGCACAAACGCTCAGCCGCTTAGGAAACACGTCTAAATGCTAAAGAAATCGGGAATTTTAGCGTTTGCATGTCATTTTCATAGCGAAATGAGAAAAGATTTGAAATATTTCAAGTCAACTAGTACGGTGCAGCGAACAGTTACAAGTGCAAGATGTGGAAAGCTCTGTATGTTCAACACTATAGTTGTACCACTGCAAGTGACACTGTTTCTCTGTAGCGTGCCAACAGTGGACCACACAACCGAACACCAACTTCGCCAACGGTCGAGAAAACCCTGCACCGAACGTCCAGCAGTGCCAGGCAGCATGCCTAGGCGTTCATGACTGTAACGGATTTGACTGGGTTCCAATGGAGCAGCCAGGTCAAAAGTGTTGGCTAAGTGGGCCTTGGTCAGGTTCACGAGGCCCAACGCGAGACGTCACTCATTATGTTCTCAACAGAGGCTGTCTAGGTAAATTGCCACGTTGCTTTTAAATACCAGCAGTGTAAATTTGCACACATTTCCACCGCACCACGTAACCAGTTGCATTGGGGTTTGTTATCGGTTGCTTTCAACCTTTGCACTGTACGCTTTTCACTGTTCAACTTAAAACTTTTTCAGACCGAGAAAATGTTAAGCTGTCTGAATAAAGGCCACGGCAAATCCAGACGAAAAACATTGCAAGTTACCTTTTAATGTTCAAGTATGCCTCGGAAAAACAGTACTGACATATGTTTTAGAATGACGGAGAAATCAAAGTCGGCGCTCTGTAAGTACTAACTAACATGTCGGCATGTTGTGGTTTTTGTCGCGTGTGAATGTGAACGGTAATCTTAACCGTTGCGTGTTCTGGAAAGAGCAATTGAGTTGTGGCGGTATGTCAAAAAGCATATGTATGTATGTATGTATGTATGTGTGTATGTATGTAAGAACATTTATGATGCATGTCTTGCTTAATTTTATGCATTCTGTTAGATATAATACTTACTGCAGTATTGGGTGGATTATGGAAGGGTCAAACAGAAGCGAAAGACCAAAAAGAAGATGAACCGATGATGTAAATGGATGGTGTACACCCGATCTGCACAGTGGTAGTAGTAGTAGTAGTAGTAGTAGCAGCAGCAGCAGCAGCAGCAGCAGTAGTAGTAGTAGTTATTCAATCTTGTGGTCACAATAGCACATTGGTTTCAAAACAAAAACTGGTGCAATAAAAGAACGCACCCAAACGAGCACCGAAATGGGCATCAGCTGTCAGCTAGTTGACAGCTGATGCCCATTTCGGTGGATAAATTAGACAACTGGCTAATTGTTACTGCAAAATGTTAGTGTTATTCTGTAGCATGCCAGCTGTGGACTATACACCCGAACACGAACTATGAGAACGGTCGACCAAACGGTGCAACGGCCGTCCATATGTGCCAGACAGCGTGCATCGGCGATCTTGGGTGTAACGGCTTCGACTGGGTTCCCAGCCAGGCACAGGGTCGACAGTGTTGGCTGAGTGGAACAAGTTGGTCAGGTCGACGAGGCAACACTTCCGGTGTCACTCATTACGCCCTCGACAGAAACTGTCGTTCAGGTAATAGATCTGAAAGTGTGTCGTGATTATGCGTAAACTGCTGCCATTGTTCTCATCTCCAGTCCTTTCCAATTCCAACGGTGTAGCATTAATGTCATGTTTTCATCGTTTCATTTTTTTGCCAACATTTCACGCCTATACTTTTGCATAGACGTGAAATGTGGCCGCTGACTACATTCAATATAAAATAATGGATTTGGATCTCTTTTAATAATCAAAGCCGGCATAAGTCTGAGTGAGGCCCCAGATACCCCGGCGAGACCCACCAAGAACATCCGTTTTAATGAGCACCACGACTCTATCCCGTTCACCTTCTTTACCTTAAACCCTCTTTCAACCTTAAAAGGCATTTAATTGCTAACTGAAGCTGCAGTTCTTTTTAAATCTTTGGCGATAGATAACTAGAGGAGTTTTGTGTGCAAAAGAAAACAAACTAATGAAGTGTCATGCAC
>Ga0209562_1000689_pt1 | contig 11852 bp, 8 predicted proteins | sample WorMetvacBELIZE2_FD_187399 | JGI IMG/M metagenome (GOLD analysis project Ga0209562, IMG submission 187399) | Marine gutless worms symbiont microbial communities from Max Planck institute for Marine Microbiology, Germany - Olavius vacuus BELIZE.2... | ecosystem: Host-associated > Annelida >...
GTTAAGGGGTTTCTCGGCGGCAGCGCCCCGAAAATGGCCATTTCCTATACTTTTTTGAACGACCCTTACAACAGTGCTGCACTACCGTGCAGACTGTGATAGTAATAGTGACAGTCATTTACTAACAACAAAGAAGACATTTACCTGTGTGGCCAAGACAGAACCGGTCCATGCCGAGGAAACCCAGCAGCACTGAGTAGATCAATGTGTTGACAAAATAATGCCCAGTGTACCTTCAAACAACCACTACTGCTCACTCACAGTACTGTATATGCATTACAGGGTGTGGCAAAAATGACACCACCAGGAAAACTGCAAATATTAGTATTGTTTACTTGAAAAACTGCACGTCAAGAGATGTCAAGCCTTCAGCCATTCTCATCCACATTATTAACGGTCCACCATTCAATTCTGCTGTCTGTTCTTGTAACAGTTTTTTAAAGATTTATTTCCAGTCCAGATGTGATAATGTTTAATCACATTTTTGGTCCTCCTCTTCAGTTCCTTGAATTATATTTTAGTTCATCAGTGGCCTAAGTTTTCAAAAAAGCACAGTGATGTCTCAGTCTGAGTCACAAAATGGATATAGTTTACAATCGATGCAGAATCAACCGTATCAAGTACACAAACGATAACGTGAATAGTACAAAAATATTTCAACTGCCACAGCAAATTTCAGAAAATGACCAAATAAACAGAATACAGTCAGAAAATCACGGCTTGCTTATGTGGAAAGACTGTATAAAACTTCTTTTTTTAAAAAAAGCACTGTGAATTTATAACTGCAAATCAGACAACAAGATTACAGCGCACTTATGCGTGGGTACTGTCTGTTCATTAACAGTAACTGCATAAAAGCTGTGTTAATAAACGATTTCATACTTGATGCACGGATATTCCTTTATGCTCATGAATGTTCGATCTCCGTAGCATTCAATGCCATCGAGAACTTCACACTTCACTCTCGTTCTCTCAACTTCATGATATCGCTGACCACCGAACTGTCAATAACGGAGAAAAACCATTCCAGTTATAATGACAGAAAATATGGTCAGAAAATACAAATATAAACCAATTAGAATACAAGCAAACTTCTAAGATGCCTGGTGGAATAGATGACCGAGGTAAAACACTAGGCATGAATTCATGCAAAAAATATATCTTATGGAGACCTCAGTTTCTCCATTCAAGTAGTAGTAGTCGTAGTAGTAGTAGTAGTAGTAGTAGTAGAATGTACAGATTAATGTGGCATAAGCTACAGTAGCTTCTAGGACACGGTACACAAATTACAAAGAGAAAAATTAAACTGATGGGAAGGATTTGGTAAATCTGCAGTCAACAAACATATCAGGAATAGGCTACAACATTTCTGTTTGATGCCGACATGTAATATAGCATAACTGCAGCTAGTGCAAATCTGGACTTATATAAGTGACATGATTACTCCTTCGTTACCTTGCAAATACTGGTACAGTGAATCTAATCGTTGAAGCCTACCACTTACCGTGTCCTAGAAGCTACCGTATTTAGCTTATGCCATGTTAATCTGTACGTTCTACTACTACTTCCCTATAGCTGCATGACAAACTTTTATCTCTAATCATACCTTGCATGCAAAGCCGAGTGACATAAGTGCCAGGGTACTGATAACAAACACATAAAACATGCTAAAGGAATTGAGCTCTGAAAAATGACCTTTGTCTGCAGCATAACAGGAAATGCATTTGGAATCAGGCTTGTCCAGGACAGGGCTAAAATATTACTTATTATCCACCTGTCTGAATTTATACTATAAAGTAATTATGAATGTAATCCACAAACCTTAACACAACCATAACCAAGCTCATCTCTCGCTGTCGAGTTTCCTTTCAGATCAACGGGCAGGTCGCACTTCAAAAACTCTTGTGGTCTATAAACACAAACATCATATTTCCACTCAGAATTAAATACACTACAGCATTTGATTACAAAATTCATTGCAACAACGCAACATCAACTCAATAAACAACACCTTCTACATGCTAAACACTGAAAGTCAAATACCGTAGTCGAAATGACGGCATTTGATAAACTGCACTCATATATGGCATGAAGCCATTTTGTATAATCATATCAGTGTTAATACTGTATGTTTTTTGAACATATACACATGTACATATGTCATACACTGAATCACTCTTAATGGCAGTAACAACATTACATTATGTCTAAGCCAAAAAATTACATGAAGCACAAAGGCAACACAACTAATCCCTTAAACACGGATTGGCATAAATCAGCACTCACATTAACGCAAACCTAACCTATCCTTAATTTTAACCCTAACACTAATCCTATCATAATCCTAAGCCTAAACCTGACCAAAATTCTCACCTTAACCTACTTACTGAAATTGTTACAACCTCTTTCCCTCCAAGCCTACTAATCCTCTAGAATTTAGAATCAATCACGTGATATGTAAAATGCAATAATTTACTGAGAATACGAAACTGAAAAAACTCTGTGCAACACAGTGACTAATATACGGATCAACAGAGAAAGAATACGGTACACAGTCTATTGTGCTAGTTGCCTAGGAGTATGGTGAAACGGGGGAGGGGGGACTAGGGCAGAGTAACGAATGGTGCGGAATGATCCCTCAGCAGCGACGGTGGCTTGACTGCCAGCAAGTTGTCCTGGCGTCTATCTCAGCGGCTCAGCGACGGTATTGACAGACTGTTTGCGAGGCGATCCTGTTATTCGGAAGTGCCACGTCGTTACGAACCGTCACATTGTTCTGAACTGCCACGTCATGGTGCCCGGACGGTCGTTATCAATGCTCGGACGGTGACTCCGCATCGTCGTCGTACGACAGGCATTCTTCTTGTAACGTAAGGCTGCCTCCCGTTGACAATATATCCATGCAGTTCCGAGCTCGCTGTCGTGAGCTCTGTGGATCAGGAATCCAATCGTCTATCAACAGCTACACGTGGCCGAAACGTCTGACCAATCGTGATGTTGTAAGAGAAGTCCGCGTAGTCAACAGTGTATTGTCCGCGGCGGCCAAGGTTCGCGCGGTAAACAAAACAGCTATGCATGCGCACGCACGGCAAATATACACAGCTAATTAGGTCATTGGGTAAAGACGGAAGTAACGGGACCGTCGCCGTAGGCCACTTCCAACCAAATGTTTTGCATGCTATGCTTTGTCATTTTTCGCTTTTTGAAACGGCCCTATTAAAAATTAAAACATAGCCCTAAAAAGAAAAAAAATGACAACTCACACATAGGAACAGTTGATCAGCGGAGAGTGCGGATCGAACTCGACGCCACAACTCTTATTCCAACACGTACTGCCATCCAACGGAACTATGTCGTCACAAAATGCAAACCGCATGAAAAACCATAAGTGAACGACAATTATTATTACGTCATACATTACCGACATCATTACGCTATACAAGATTTTGGTTTGTTACTTTTTGTTTTGTTTACTAGAATGTAAACAACATAGAAATCAAATCAAACCAGCAATTAAAACAGAAAGTTATAGAGCCACGATAGCCGAAACGCTATGCGACATTCATTAGTTCTTGAACGGACCGGGTACGTAGTAACTAAGTTAGTAACGTACTGCGTTCGTTCTTTGTCATCTTCTTAGGTAGAAAATAAAGTGCCAAGATAGCCATTAGCCACCTTTTCCTATCCTCAGCTCTTTGTGATGTCATCAATCCAACTTCTTGCACGTCTAGTGTGGTTCTATCATCACTAATTTTGCTTTCCAATATTAAAACATTATTTGTGCCGCTACTTTCACTAAAGAAATATTATGCATAAGCCACTTGCTGTGTTAGAAAATTGCTGTACATCTGTAGCTCTTTTTCTGAAAGCACCTGTGTTCATATTTAGGGTTGTAAGTTCGGAAATTTCCCCCGGAAAATTTATTCCAATCTTTCCGGAAATTTGTAAAAGAATGTTTTTTTTTCACTTTATACGTTTTAATTTTAACCATATAAAAATAAATAATAAGCATGTTTTGACAAACAACTCTACAATTTTTGTGTTTTAACTTTCTGCATTATGTTTAGAAAAATACTTTGTTTCTAACACGGCTCCCAAGAATATCAGCAAAATAGAATGAAAATTATAGACCTTATATGCTTCCAGGCTTTAGCTAGTATTTGCGGAAATTTCCGGATAATTTATCGAAATATTAAATTTCCGGAAAATTTACAACCCTATTCATATAACTAGTCATCTCTCCAGTTCATCATTGTTAACCTTTGTCTGCAGCACCACTGCTCATAAACCAAAATACCTTTCTGTCCAGAGTCCATCTTTCACATACTGGTACATATTTCAATACAGAGAAAACGATGATTCAATATTATTTCTGTGGCTCTACTGCTGATCCCATAGTGGAAGCAGAGGCCAGTCCTGGAATTGCAGCTTGCTCTGTTGCCATCACAGTGTCCGAGATGTGGGTAATCCATTTACCTGTGACGTATTACACACTTCAATCAGCAAGACCACGTGTGTCGAGTAGATGATGAGGGCTACTGATCAACTGTGGTAAACATGCATAGAAGACAGTATCTTAAAGTGAGAAGAGCAAGTCTGCATTAACAAAGACATACACATTTATAATTTAGGAATGGTTGCACGAATGCCACTCATAAAAACATAATAAGTCGGAAGTCTCGGAACTTTACATAGCATTTATTTGCATGCAAAATAGTTCCGAGAATTCGGGAAACGTTGGTGCAAGAGACTTACAGCACTCGCCCATTCTCCATAGATGTTGGCGATAAAGTGTTGCCTATAAAACCCCACGTTCTCCTGCTCAACAATTCAGATAAACAGCTCGATTGGCCCTTGCCCTATAAGTTTGCACCATTCAGACATTACTGACCACCGGTGAAGCGGCATGGATGGTATATAATTTCGGTCGTGTCTGCCTGTCTGTCAGACCACGCGTAACTAAATGCATGCATTCACAGGTGGTTGGCCTAAGATTATAAGGCAATCCTGTTGTTTTTTTATGTTGTCATAAGTCTCCTCACGGACTGTGAAGCAGCATTTTAGATGCATGTACATCTGAAATGTGCACAGTAGATATTAACCCATCTCCAGCACGTCGGTATACTCAGAAAAATGTTAACGACCGTTGCAACTCAGAAGTAACACACAAAACTACGACAGTAGTGTTTTCGCAGTGAAAATGCTCCACAACTCATGCAAAGAGTGGTCCATAAAACATCTCGGTAAAACACAACGCATACAGTATGCAACTGAATTACTTTTTGTTTCATGTAATGCGAGAACTCATAAAGTCGATGTATGAAATCAGCCTGACAATCTGTGAAATTTTGAAAGCAAACATTCCTGGGCTTCAAACCCAGAGTGACATTAGATTATGGCAGGAGTTGTGGCCTAGCATCCGTAACACTGGGTGTTAACTCACTGCTGACTCAAGACTTTGAAACAGAGAGAACTAAATAACAAAAACGATTAACGTGTCCAGAATGACACAGTCACTTCTCGGGCACGACAACAGTAAGGGTGGCACGGAAAGCAGCACGTAAAGAGAGGAGTCTTGAGGCGACTGCGGAAGACAGGCAGAGATTCTGCAGCCGTGACGTGCTGTGGCAGATCGTTCCAGACACGAGAGGCAGCAACCGGAGAAGTGTTGTATGGTAGCAGAGCCGGAGAAGACCACCCCCAAACTCCCTGGGGCCTCAGGGAGATGAAAGGGCCCCACATGGTAGTGAAAAGCCTACAAAAGGGTCACCGCAAAGCGAAATGGGCCCAGGGGCCCACGGTGTCCGTCAAAAAATTCTTGCTCGCTCTGCTCACGAACTGATAGCAATTTCCCACTTTCAAAATGATGGCGCCCCACCATTCAGTGTAGTAGTGCACTAGTGATTTCCCAAGTCCAGTTAACGTTGTTAGTAATGCTATGCTACTGGGGTTCAACAGAGGTGGAAAGAGAGGAAGTGGGGCTAGGATAGAGGATAGTTTCTGTTATGAGTGGGCCTCACCTGGGACTCTGAGTCATATCCATGTGGCACAGAGTTGCCTAAGGGTAATGTTGACTAGGTTTAACTCACCACATGCATACATGAACAACAATTACTGTTTAAGGCTGCGAGAGGCCGAAAAAGAAGATTTCCCACCGACTTTGGCAGTCACCCTTACAACGTGCTGTTTGCGTTGAAGCTTCTTTAATGCCATAACCCTTTAGGCTGGCAATGGGAACGGAATTCGGCCTGTATGAAATGTGGATCTATCAATAGCTGAAGGAGTCCCAGAAACCACTCATAAACAACCGGCCAAACAAGGTACTTAGAATATGGTCATCAAAGTGGTCATGTGTGTATCACTTATGTAACAATACGATAATGGTGAAAAACAAAGTTCTATTCGGCAGCCGAGCTGGCGAGCTCATCCAGGATCTCTTGTTCCTTCGGTGACTGCTGCGAAAGTTCAGTGTTCAGCTTCCAGATCATCACTCTTCCAACACCGTCGCCAGTCGCCAGCAAAGTCGGCCTGGACACGTACAATGTGGTATGCAAATATCTAACACATACTCAAGAAATGATGGCGACCTTAGCCAAACACACTATGTCACAGCTATAAATTAACTAGATGATCTCCGACAGCAAATCATCGATCAATACGCCTTTGCCAGGCAATTTTGCTATGGGCCTGACCTTTGACCTCAAAATGTACTCATTTCACCTTTGTCCACAACTCCACTTAAGTGGTATATTTGGTGAAATTCAATTCCCAGAGCTGAGAACTTCTGTAAACAAAGACGTCTGTTTACAGAATGTTATTTTTTGACATACACTGATTTCTTAGAAAGTTACTTTATTTTGTTTGTTTACGTAAATGGTTAATTACTCATCAATCATCAGTTGAGGCTTTTCTGCATATTCTGTTTAACTCTTCTGTATTATTCCTAATTGTAATGCAAATGTGTTTGAAATTTGTGCATTAAACGATTACTTACTTGCTTACTTACTTACAAGTGGTTTGTAAGATACTGTGCTAAAAAACTTGACTACATATGCACGCACAGACAGACAGACAAAAAACACAATGACTTCACGGCTAATTGCCAACAAAGGCATAATGAAATACAGACTATAAGAGTATACTGACAACAACAACGACAGCAACTGTTGTAAAACAAGTAAGAAGTTGAATGTGAAGTGAAAGAAATCTGTAATAATCTTAGTGCAACAATGTCCCGGAGTCTCGCTTAGGCCCCTGGCAGATGCTCCAGAAACCAGCTCCAGAAACTGGTGCAATATCTTCGACGTCCGATTCCGGTGCCAGTTTTTTTGTGCCAATGCATGACTTCTAACGTCATTGACTAAATTTGGCTCCCAACAGCGACTTCTAATGTTGGGACCCAGAGGCAGTCAATGACGTCAGAAGTCGTGCATCGCCACGAAAAACTGGCGTCCGAATAGGGCATCGAATTTAGGCCTATGGCGCCCATTTCTGCAGTATGTTTCATGGGCCTCAGGTATACATCCTGACTGGAACGAAAGCATAAACAGATCAATCAGAGATCTATGGCCAGCCAAAATTTAGGCAAAAATCCACCGTCTCGCAATGCTGAAGAATCCTTCGAAGAAGTCCCGCATCCAGATCCAGAAGAAGGTAACTTGCAAAATTTAAGCAGTAGATGCCCACCGGTGTGAGGTTTGTGAAGACTGATACTGAACTGTGAGCTGAAGAGTTCAAACAGACAAAATGTAACTGCAAAATTTTCATTCCACGAAATTTCAGCTAGCTAAAACACCTCAACCAAAATGCACTAATAAATATTACTAGTCCTCGAGTTAAGATGTCTACTGAAAATTACAGGAAAACAGCTGATTTTAAGCCTACTACTGTCTTCAAGTCTATTTACTGTCTAAGAACACCAGGATAGTTGCCTAAAATATGCGTACGAATTGGAATATTGATGCATAGAATATTTCATTTTATTCTGTGGGTGCGTTCTTTTAGTACGAGGTTAACGTCCGTGACATTCGCAGTGCTCATTTTTCTTATTCTCCGTAAAAATGCTAAAATAGTGCAACTTTGAGTCTAACCCTAATCCTAACCCTAATTTCCAGAGCAGACTGATCAGATAAATTAGAGTGGTATATTGTCGAACGGTACATTGTTTTCTAAAAATCTGGTTCAATAAAAGAACACACCCAAACGAGCACCGAAATGGGCATAGGTCGCCATGTTGTCATTCATGACGTCATTCATGATGACAACGAAATGGGCAACAGACCAATCAGCTATCAGGACGTGGCCTTGCAAATATTCTATGCATCAATATTCTATCCTTTTGCAAATTTTAGGAAACTGGCTAACTGCTGCAAAAATATCTGGCACTGTCAAACAGTTGGCAAGCACTTACTGTCGAGGGTTGAAGCCGACAGAGAAGACAGGACACTTGCTGGTGCTGGCATCCAGCTGCATGACAGGAGATGAGTTGGTCTGCTTCAGATCATAGATGAACAGTTTACCGCTGCCGGTTGCCACGGCAATCACGAGCGGCCGTGTCGGGGACCAGCTCGCAGCATAGAGATAGCCGGCGTTGGGTTCCAACGTCACGATGGGCTGTGTCTACAGAACACAACGATATAGCCAAAATACTGTAACCATTGTTAACTTTCCGGCCTCAAGAAAGTGTCGAGATGTTTCCAGATCTTAGTCTGGGGGCTCACATGTTGGTGTTATAGGGTCATTGAAGGCAAGACTAAGTAGAATGTCTGCTTGCATCATTTTCAGCTGCCGCAACCCGTTATCACCTTGAGGTGATTTGAGTTGCCCGCGAACAAGAACTGTCGCATACAGCTCATGAGAATTTGCAGTTTCCGGACGCGTATGTTGGAATGCACCACCACCATCTCAGATATGTCAGTAGTGCATTCCAACATGCGGATAAGAAAGGTACATCATCATCATCATCATCATCATCATCATCACACAAACATCAAGCTGACTTCCGAAGACTGAGCGCGACATGCCTGCAACATGGAGTAGATGCGTGCAGTGCAGTCAGACGCACATGTCAGGAACAAGTTGCGATGATATGGAGAAGATTCGATGCTGTGCACGGAGCCGTCGTGCGGATCAAATGAGAAGTTGACAGGACTCTGCAGTGGAATGGAACACTGTACATCACCTGTTAACATCACAGTCAACTGATATAGTGATTTGATGCTGACAGTAGCGCAAGAGAAAGAGAGAGAGCATCTGGCCATAGAAAATACTGCTCCAGCAAGCTCTAGAAGATTTCTCAAAGGTTTTTGGTCTTGCAATGATCAGATTTATCATTCTTAGTGTGCAATGTGACCCTGGAAGGTTTCACAATAGTACATTATAAAAATAACACCAACGATATATACTGTGTCCAAGAAAAAAGTAAGCCAAAATGTTTTTTTGTTTTTGGAAATAACACTGGTTTGCTTACTTCCTGCATGTGTTCCTCTGGTCTGCGTCGAACAGCGGAAAACCCCACCGCTCTCGCAGCCAATCAGAAACGCCGTTTCGTCGTCCGCGCTGAAGGACACACAGGTGACACCCATCTGCTTCTTGGTACCGACCTTGGCACGCAGCTTGCGTGGCAGACACTCTGTCAGCAGTATAAATCTACCACATGATGTTAACAACACAGATAGACACACATTGTTCTAATGGCCAGTTTTCAGCAAATTGTGGATTTATAATTGACTAGTACAGTGGCAAGAAGACTGACGTTGGCAGGGCATATACTGCAGTTACCACCAGACAGGCCAGCAAGTGTGGCAGGAGATGCGAGTCAGCTGGACTGGTGTTCGTGGAGCGGCCAGTGATTGAAGTCTGTGGAAAAGACTTGTCGCCAAATGCTCCAGCAGGAGTGGGAGGATCTAAGTCTAAGCGGCATAAGTAAGAAAATCCATACATGGCACCGGAAAATAAAAATGTTACCACAAGCCACAGCCCGAATCAAACAAATATGTCTTCAACAGATGACGCTGACAGCCACAACAATGAGACTTGACGGCAGACACGAACAATGTACCCGTCAATAAGACGAAGAGATTTCTGATGCTGGTTGAGCTGCCAGACTAGAATACGACCATCGCAGCCGACGCTCACCAACTGAAACGTGCAGAAAATCACAGATTCTGTTACTGTTGCTGTTTTAATTATTTATATCATTACGATTGTTGAGCGTGAGGTACGTGGAACGATAAGTTCTGGCATTGATGCCGAGCGCAATCCCCATCGAGAGGCAACGCTACTGTTTTAATTATTTATATGCTGTTTTAATTATTGTTATAATTATTTAATTATTTTAATTATTTAATGCTGTTTTAATTATTTATATCATCATTATTAGTAGAACTAAAGTACTTCCTGCACAAGGCCGTTGGATATCAATGGTTACACATGCCCAAAAACAGACGTAGCCACCTAGCGAATTAATTCCACACTACCACGGCACTGCCATGTTAATTTGTATCGATTCGATTTGTTAAATGTGTGTTTTATCTGCTGGTTTATGTATTTCTGTTATTGTTGGTGTTCATTAGTATTTATATAATGTACTGTAGTGTGATCTTTGATACGTCGCGTAAAAATGTACTAGTTCGGTAAGTGATTGCGTCATGCATTTTGTCATAGCCTTGAGAATTTAGAAGCAGCTCGCCGCAGCAGAAATGAAATTGGCGCCAATGGACACATGTTCTTCAGTCTCAAGTAAAGTACCGGTAAGGTAGAATAAACAGATGAATTTATCTAGAACCTTTATCTCTAAAGCCCTGAGATATGGCCCGTGTGTAACAACGGGATCACACAGTTTTACCTGCCTCCCACACATGAATCATACCTGCCTTTACTCCCGAGCCTCAAGGCCTTTGGCTGGTACTCACTGTGCCTACCCACAAAGGGCTGGCCAGGCTGAGTTGACCTGTGTGGGTGGTTATATACCGAGATAAATGCCCCGCACCGGGAATTGAACCGGGACAAGGTCACCCATCTCAGTACTAACCATCTTGACATGGGGTAACAAACAGTATAATTTGGAGATAAAGGTGCTACCTAAATTCATCTGTTTATTCTACCTTACTTTACTTGAGACTGAGGAACACGTGTGTGAAAAACTTGACCAGAATCATTATGTGAAGTCAAATACATGACTCATTGATCGCAAGTCCGACATCCAATCCACTACATTGCTGTACCAAACCTCCAACCATGTTATAATTACCTGGCGACTGCCCACGCTTCCGATTCTCATGCTTAAAGCTTGACTACGTGCGCATTATAGATTTTCTTCTTATTATTATCATTATTCTTTTAAGCTCAGAAAAACTGCAAAAATACAAAGTTGAGTATTAGTAAGAGTTACAATAATGCTGACGTTGTGTTTCTTGTTCTTTCCATCGTGACCAGTGACCCATTGAAGCCTCGACACAGGTTCACGATGAGAGTCGTCACCGATGCCAGAGCTGGCGATGGCGAAGTCGCCATCACGACCAACATCCCACACCAACACTTCACCTGAGCACAGTTATACGCATCTTATCACACATATGAAATGAAATGAAAGTGCGTTGATTTTAAGCGTGTTCAAAAACCCACTAAGAGCAAGTCTAAGTAGCCTAACACATCATGCAAACAAATCCAGCTGCTGAGCAGAACAAAAACACTAAGGGCCCGTTTCACCAACGACAGTTAACTTTAACTGTCGGTTTTCTCCGCACTTTAACCTCCAGTTAGCATAAATCCGTTTCACCAACGCCAGTTAGCGAGTAATCTAAGGTTAAACCTCAGTTAGATTTAACTGAGCCACAATCGCCGGTTAAATC
>Ga0209562_1000690_pt1 | contig 11841 bp, 12 predicted proteins | sample WorMetvacBELIZE2_FD_187399 | JGI IMG/M metagenome (GOLD analysis project Ga0209562, IMG submission 187399) | Marine gutless worms symbiont microbial communities from Max Planck institute for Marine Microbiology, Germany - Olavius vacuus BELIZE.2... | ecosystem: Host-associated > Annelida >...
CTCAGCACACACTAGAACGCCAACTCAAGACTTTCCTATTCCAACAGTCCGCCTGATTGACACTCCACCAGCGCCTCTGTAGCCTAGGCTTTTATGGCGCTTTAGAAATCTGTATATTATTATTATTATTATTATGACGACTGACAATACAGTAATGGCAACGACAAGAGTAAAAAGGCAGCATTCAAGTGCAATCATCTGAACATAATGTCAAATTGAACTGAATTGAGCAAGGTGTAACCTAACGTCCCACCAAACACATTATAGGTCACACTGGGGATCGGTTTTTACGGGTCAAATGACACAACCAACAGTGTCAAGGAAGATAGGTCATAAGGATTAGGCTTCAATCTCATCATGTCCAACCCACCGTGCTCACAATAATACAACAACTATGCAGTATAAAACAAAAAAACACACAAAATACACACATACAAACACAGATAAATCTACGCACAGTGAAATGGGCCCCGTGTGACAAAACCCAATCCAGAGAACTGTAAGAACTACTCATCTAAGTGTGCTTATGACTGTGCATGGCTTCAGTACATAATACAACACAGAACAGTTCTGATAATCTCCGTCTTACCTCCAGACAAACATCATTGCTCAGATGTTGTATATTGGAGGAGAGGGGGCTATAATGTCAAAAATATCAATGTTCACAAGATTGTGTTGAGACTACTAAATGTGGTACAGAGATCAGCTGTGTCAAGGTCAAGGTAAATGAACTGTCACACGTATGATAGTTGTTCACCTTGATATTGTGGCCGACCATTAACGCACACATGTAGTTAACTGAGGTCGTGGTGATGGCGAAATACCCAAGTGTCATTTGCAACTAGAATGCAGGACGTAACTTCTGATATGTGTATGGCGGGAGTCCATTCAGCAAGTTGGGAGATGACACGTCTGGTAGAAAAAGAAACGGACATAACTAAAAATATAAGGCTTCTGATTCGCATTGGCTGGCATAATAGTGAGTGAGTTTATGGGATAGATAGTTGAATAAACTTACCGTGACTTGGCCTGTCATCATCTCCATAGCATCATTACTGTCAGTTTCAATCTTTACATCTAATGAACTGCCTGCATATCCACACCATAAAAATCACAAACTGTAAGTGTAAAAATGTAGAAGTAACACGGTGTTTAAATGCTTGCATTCATCAGTCACGGTTACAATCACTGCATAGTGCATCTGTGTATAAACAGAACAGCAGTAAGAAAAGAATGCACACCACAAACAGGTCGAACAAAGACAAATAAATGTCGAGAGTACAGCATCACAAAAACCCAAACATACCCGTAAGTGCTACGTCAGGACGCTGATGTTCAGTCTCGGTGATATCTTTATAATCAGCTTCTGTCTTAGTTTCCACACAACTCTCACCTGTGTCCACATGAGATACAAAGTAATCATTTTGTGATTCACAAGCATGTAAAATGCACACACTATACATGTAAATGTGGTAAGCTGCTTTAAATGACGTTCGACTTTACTGCCTGCAATAGTCATATAAAAATCATGACAGTACATGTCAAGCTGCTGAAAACTAGAATGCACTTACAGTTGCACTGAGAACAGATGCATTTCCAAAGATCTGCCGTGGCTATTACAGTGGTCTTCATTGTGAGCAATGTGGACAGGCGTAAAAGATACAACAAAAAAGTGGTTAAATGTGGTAAGTGGTAAGGCCTTTGATCAGTGTCGGTCAGCTTAATATTAAACAAACTTACCAATACTTGTCACACACTCGGTAATATCACAATCTTCTGTCTTAATCTCCACAGCATCATCACCGTCACTTTCAATCTTTAACTCTAATGAACTGCCTGCATAACCACACCATAATAATCGCAAATTGTAAGTGTAAAAATGTAAAAGTAACATGATGTGTGTTTAAATGCTTGTGTTTATCAATAAAAGTCACAATAACTGCGTAGTGTGTCTGTATATAAACAGAACAGTAGCCTTGTATCTTGTGTAGTTTTAGTATTTTTACAGTATTGTGTATGTCTGCATGTGTGTTTTTATTATGTTTGCTGCCTACGGGCGTAATAAATAAATAAATAATAAATAATAAAATAATTCAAACTCCAAACTGATCAAACAAGGACAATACTTGTTATAGTCATTCTATGTGATTTTCTGAGCTCCTTGATAGCGTTTGAGTTTGACTGTCCATAAATAAAGTATCAATTATTTACTTACTTACTTGCATTGGCTGTTATGCACTTGAGTGCCTTTTTGCTAACTGGTAACATTTAAAAATGAGAAGCTCAGTTGCAACAGAGAAGAGCATGCATCTACATCGCTCTATCACACAGCGCAAAAGGCATTTCGATATGCTGAACTGCTTAAGCATGCATAGCACTATTCCAGGTATTTTAAGTATTTCGCAATCGCATCCATATTCCGCATTAGGCAATTCCAGATTATACCCGTATAGGCTGTAACTCAAATTTTGGCACATTTCAACATCGCTGTACATCGTGTTAACATCGTTTTCCGAAGCTGTTGTCGCATCCAATGTCAAATTGTTCTTCACAGTCTTGTCGGCAATTTCTGACATCATATTTTAAGCAAATAGGCGCAAAGACTGCTAAAATACAGCATAACGTATGTAAAAAAACAATCAGACTAAGAGCACATTACAGTTCTCTGGAGGCATCTGCAGTGGCGGATTTAGGCATGTTCAGCATGTTTGGCCGAACAGGGGCCCCCACAAGAGAAACGGCAAATTTTTTGCAACATAACAACATGCCGGAAATAATGGGCGACACCCGAGTGAATAAGAGAAAATGAATAAAAGCGACGGTGACGACCAAAAAAGTTGTCAGTTTTTCAGGAGAAAATAAATAGGGGCGACACTGCAGAACTGACATCTGACAGATGGTGATTATAAAAAAGGTCGCCAGTTTTTCCAGGAAAAATAGGGTCTGCCACCCCAGGTGAGGGGCCCACAAATTTTTTATGAACAGGGCCCTGCTTAGACTAAATCCGGCCCTGGGCATCTGACGCAATACACTAGGCACATGAAGGACAATAGACACCTATTATGGCTTTTCGAAAACAATATAATGTTCTGCAGTGATATTAGGATCAAAATGGCTGAACAAGACATACACTGTGTATCAATAAACGAAACCACTTTTGTTTTCTTCCATATCACCCCCATGAGGGGCCGTGAGGGGCCATGGATATAATAAGAACTGCTTATTATATCAGCGGACTTGAGTTGATGAAATTAATTTTTGCCGTTTTATATGTGTCATGAACGATGGGCCTTACACAGTGTTATATGTCAGTTTTTTAACGTTTGTATTACGAAAGGCTGAACACCTTACGAATAACAGATACAACACATTTCTATTCATAAATGTTACAGAGAAATCAAGTACCTTCATTGTGTGACTTCAGCAGATGTGACTCAAGTTGTTCTAGACTTGTAAAGCTGTCTGAACAGTGTGCACATGAGTACGGCTTTGCACCAGTGTTAATATGAACATGACGCTTCAGATCATCTTCTGTCTTAAACAGCATCCCACAGTAAGGACAGTGATATCGTCTTCTGTTGCTGTGTACACGACGTTTATGTTTCTGCAAGTTGCTGGAGTGACTGAAACTTTTGTTACACAGTGAACACTTGAACGGTTTGTCTCCGGTGTGGACTCTCATGTGAGTGTTTAGATCTCCAGACCGACTAAATGCCTTGTCACATATGTGACATTTGTATGGTTTCTCTCCTGTGTGGACTCTCATGTGAGTGTTTAGATTTCCAGACCGACTAAATGCCTTGTCACACATGTGACATTTGTACAGTTTCTCTCCACTGTGAATTCTGCTGTGTCTAGCAAGATGTCTAGCCTGTGTGAATCGTTTACTGCACACATCACACTCAAACGGTTTCTCTCCAGAATGAATTCGCCTGTGTCTTGATAGTTCAAAATTACTGCGACAATATTTGCCACATTCTGTGCACTTGTATTGACCAGTGTGAATATTCCTGTGGTGTCTCAGTGCGTCCTGTGACGAAAAGGTTTTCTCACATTCAGTGCATGAATACGCGATTTCTACAGTGTGTCCTTGCCTGTCATCATGTGGATGCTCAGTGATATCTTCTGTCTTCATGTCAAGCGGTTGAGATTTATCTGTGCTATAAGCCTCAGTCTCGCTCACTGTTTCAGTTTCACACTTCCTGGAACTGCCTGAATCATAGACACAATACAAAAACATACACACTGTACTCGAGCAAATATGCAACCAAAGTATCTCCTTTTCAAGTTTATACATGGCGTCCAAGAAATAAAGTAAGCCAATGTTTTTCTCATATCTTCTAAAAATCTCAGCTACCGGTAAATCTTATTTTTGTGGAATTTGGTACAGAATGAACTGAACATATTTCCGCAAGGAGTGTCAACATTCTCCAGCTTATATGAATACTGTCTCTACACCATCTTGCGAAACTCAGAAGTCGCTTTTGTAAGAATTCTGACGTCGTGTTCAAACAAAAAGTATGGCAATATTTTTTGTTCATATCTGCTATAATACAAAAACCATACCTGCCTTTACTCCCCAGCCGTAAGGCGTAACCACCCTTTGGCTGGTACCGGTAATCATATCGCCTACCCACGAAAGTATAACCAGGCTGAGTTGCATGTGCAATCATACCGGAGCCATGTATTGCGTACCGGTGTCGTGTACATATAAAGGATACAGGTATGCAATACATGTAGGCTCCATACACATGTGTAAACATAACTGCAACATGTATTGCATCTGTCACACAACACAGGTACGCAGGTGCAAACACCGCTTTACAGATTCTAGATGTAACATATTTGTATGCAGTACTCACAAATGTCACATGCAAAGCAAGTACCTTCACCGTGTGACTTCAGCAGATGTTGCTTGAGCTGCTTATGCCATGTAAAACGTTCTGAACAGTGTCTACATGAGTACGGCTTTACACCAGTGTGAATACGAAGATGCAGCTTCAGATTACTGCTCGTCTTAAACATCTTCCCACAGTAAGGACAGTGATATGGTCTACTGTTGCTATGAATATTATATTTGTGTTTCTGCAAGCCGTCAGATCGACGGAAACTTGTGTTACACAGTGAACACTTGTACGGTTTGTCTCCTGTGTGGACGCTCATGTGACTGTTTAGACGTGAAGACTCATTAAACGCCTTGTCACACAACTGACATTTGTACGGTCTGTCTCCACTGTGAATTCTGTTGTGCCTAACAAGATTTCTTGCTGTTGTACATCGTTTGCCACAAACACTACATTCAAACGGTTTCTCTCCAGAATGACATCGTCGGTGCGTTGCTAGGTCACTACTATTCTTACAACATTTGCCACATTCTGTGCACTTGTATTTACCAGTGTGAATATTCTTGTGTTCACTCATTCTACTCTGTGAAGAAAAACATTTATCACATTTACTGCATGAGTACACATTTTGTACATTGTGTCTGCCTTCATTGTGAATTCTGCTGTGCTCAGCAAGACTTCCTGCTGTTGTACATCGTTTGCCACAAACACTACATTCAAACGGTTTCTCTCCAGAATGAATTCGTTTGTGCACTGCTAGGTTACTGCTATTCTTACAACATTTGCTACATTCTGTGCACTTGTATTTACCAGTGTGAATATTCTTGTGTTCATTCAGCGCACTCTGTGAGGAAAAACATTTATCACATGTACTGCATGAGTACACGTTTTGTACATTGTGTCTTTCTTTGTGAGCGTTCAAATATTTCTTCTTTGCAAACCGTTTGTCACACAACGTACACAAATATGGTCCTGGCTTGTCATCATGTTTATGCTCGTCAACTTCAATCTTAACCTCAAATGTCTGAGATTTATTTGTGGTTTCACGTTCAGTCTCAAACTCCAAGGAACTTCCTGCATATGCACAACATATGAAACAACATATGAAAGTTAAGTAATGTGCCAATACATGACAGCCAAAATGTAACACAGTATATAACATACAAATTCGCACATTAACAAGAAGCTTAGCAATCGCTAACATACCGTGCGACTGCTGCATTATACTGAAATGAGTGCAAATTAAATAACGTTAATGCACCGTCCGTGCCACTTTCATAAAGTGAAGTCAAGTCTGTGTTCAAGTATAGACATTGGTGCCACTGATACGTTACGTTAGTTAACGTTATGTAGTTAACTGAGGTCGTGGTGATGGCGAAATACCCAAGTGTCATTTGCAACTAGAATGTAGGACGTAACTTCTGATATGTGTATGGCAGAAGTCCTTTCAGCAAGTTGGGAGATGACATGTCTGATAAAAACAGAAACGGACATAACTAAAAATAAAAGGCTTCTGATTCGCATTCGCTGGCTTAATATCACATCACATCACATCACATCACATCAAGGAAACGGACGCAGGCCTCAGAGGCCTCTGTATCCGAGAAATATCACTGAAATGACGATGTAACATACATAATATTACAATATGAAACTACGGTATCTGATGCCATGCAGATCTGCGTTATAACAATATAATACTGAGTGAGTTTATGGGATAAAAATTTGAATAAACTTACTGTGACTTGGCCTGTCACCATGCAGATGTTCGGCAATATCATTATCATCAGCTTCTGTCTTAATCTCCATAGCATCATTACTGTCAGTTTCAATCTTTACCTCTAATGAACTGCCTGCACATGCACATAAAGTCACACAAGTTACAAATGTAAAAATATGAAAATGTAACAGAATGATGTGTAAATGCTTGCATTCATCAATAACAGTTATAATCACTGCACAGTGTGTCTGTTTATAAACAGAACAGAACGGTAGTAAGAGAACAATGCACACCACAAACAAGTCAAAGACAAATAAATGTCGAGAGTACAGCATCACAAAAACCCAAACATACCCGTAATTGTCACGTCATGATGCAGATGTTCAGTCTCAGTGATATCTTTACAATCAGCTTCTGTCTTAGTTTCCACACAACTCTCACCTGTGTCCACATGAGATACAAAGTAATAATTCTGTGATCCACAAGAGTGTAAAATGCACACTCTATATGTAAATGTGGTAAGCTGCTTTAAATGATGTCCGCCTTTACTGCCTGTAATAGTCATATACAGGGGTTGAAGTAAGCCGGAACGCACGGGAACGCCGTTCCGGGGCCCGGAAATTTAAGCCCGTAGCGTTCTGGCAGTAAGATTCTTGGATTTCACAGCCGGAACGTACGTTTTTGGGTCCAGCAAGTTAGCAACCTTCGCTATAGTAATCCCATAGGTAATATGTCAATCAAATTTCACATTTTTACGATCACAAATGCACAATGTTAAATGTTTTTAAAAACAAAATTTTACAAAATTGAAAAAAAAACAACATGACATCATGCTTAATACATTCAGACTGTCATTGATAATAATTTGAAAGACCGCTATTGAAACATGGGCCAGGAAATGAACCGGGGCCCCGGGAACGAACTGCAGGCCCGGAGAGCTGAACAGTTCCCCAACCTTCGAAACTATACTTTAACCCCTGGTCATATAAAAATCATGAGAGTACAATGTCAACCTTCTGAAAACTGGAATCCACTTATACTTGCACAGAGAACACATTCATTTCCATTATTGCTGTCAATGTACACATTTGAAAGGCTGGTGATGACTGATAACATACCATACAAATGATACAAATAACAGATATGACATATTTCTACTCTTAAACTTTACATACAGATCAAGTAGTCTACCTTCATTGTGTGACTTCAGCAGATGTGTGCTGAGTTGTTCAGGACTTGTAAAGCTGTCTAAACAGTGTCTACATGAGTACGGCTTTGCACCAGTGTGAACATGAACATGACGCTTCAGTTTATTGTTTGTCTCAAACATCTTTCCACAGTAAGGACAGTGATATGGTCTTCTGTTGCTCTGTACGTGACATTTATGTACCTGCAGGTGGTGAGATTGAGTGAAACGTTTCTTACACAGTGAACACTTGTACGGTTTGTCTCCAGTATGGACTCTCATGTGCCTGTTCAGATTTGACAATTGGTTGAACTCCTTGTCACACATCGAACATTTGTACAGTTTCTCTCCACTGTGAATTCTAGTGTGAGCAGCCAGATGTTCAGTCCGAGAGAATCGTTTACTGCACACAAAACACTCAAACGGTTTCTCTCCAGAATGAATTCGTCTGTGTGCCGCTAGGGCTTCTCTACTGCGACAACACTTGCCGCATTCTGGGCACTTGTATTTACCAGTGTGAATATTCTTGTGGTGTCTCAGTGCGTCCTGTGACGAAAAGGTTATCTCACATTCACTGCATAAATACACGTTTTCTACGATGTGTCTTTTCCTGTCATCATGTGGATGCTCAGTGATATCTTCTGTAGCACTCACAGTGTCAGTTTCATACTTCCTCGAACTGCCTGCATCATAAACATAATACAAAAGCATACACACTGTACCCTAGCAAATGCGCAACCAAAGTGTCTCCAGTTCAAGTTTATACACGGGGTCCAAGAAAAAAAGTAAGTCGAATTTTTTTCTCGCATCTTCCACAAATCTCAGCCGATTCTTACAGAATTTGGTACAGAATGGTAAACTAACGGACATAAGACTAGGCTGACCAAGTTAGATGGGTGAGTCGATGCCGAGGGATGTTGTTTAGAGATTCATACTGTTACGGATGCTTATTCATTCATCATTACACTAAAATTCAGACATCTACTGACTTATGTTTAATTTGTATGGTGGCCCGTTACGCTCATGTCGTAGATTTATTTTTCACTCCAAGTGTGCACGTCAACCATATCGACATTTGCAAGTAGAACTCCACATGCGCACATAGAACACGACGTGCGAACGTAGATGCGGTCAACATGCACACGTCAACTTTCACGTGCGCACGTGTAAGTGGATGTGCACACGTTGATCACATCCGGCGCATTGTGACACATTGCTTCCTTGCGCCTTAGAAATATTCTTACTTACTTACTTACGTTCGAACGTTGAGTTCTACGTGCGCACACAGAACTCCACATGCGAACGTGAAAGTTGACATGTGCATGACAAGTTCTATGTGCAAACGTAGATATGGTTAAAGTGCGCACATGGAGTAAAAAATAAACCTGCGGCAGGACGGTGATGGGCCACCGTAAATCTGTTACTTCTAATTTCTAATTATTGAAGTTATTAATAAACGAATACAAATGAATCAATGACACCGCTTTACAGATACCAGATGTAACGTATTTGTACTTAAAACTGTCGCATACAAATGAAATACCTTCACCGTGTGACTTCAGCAGATGTTGCTTGAGCTGCGTATGCCATGTAAAACATTCTGAACAGTGTCTACATGAGTACAGCTTTACACCAGTGTGAATACGAAGATGAAGCTTCAGATTACTGCTCGTCTTAAACATCTTCCCACAGTAACGACAGTGATATGGTCTACTGTTGCTATGAATATGATGTTTGTGTTTCTGCAAGCTGTCAGATCGACTGAAACTTGTGTTACACAGTGAACACTTGTACGGTTTGTCTCCTGTGTGGACTCTCATGTGACTGTTTAGACTACCGGCCTGACTAAACACCTTGTCACACATGTAACATTTGTATGGTTTGTCTCCCGTGTGGACTCTCATGTGAATGTTTAGATGTCCAGACATATGAAATGCCTTGTCACACATCTGACATTTGTATGGTTTCTCTCCACTGTGAATTCTGCTGTGTGCAACAAGATGTGAAGAATGTGCAAATCGTTTGCTACAAACACTACATTCAAACGGTTTCTCTCCAGAATGACTTCGTCTGTGTCTTGCTAGGTCTCCACTACTCTGACAACATTTGCCACATTCTGTGCACTTGTATTCACCAGTGTGAACATTCTTGTGATATCTCAGTGCGTCCTGTGATGTAAAACTTTTATCACATTCACTGCATGAATACACGTTTTCTACACTGTGTGTTCCTCTGTGAAGATTCAAGTATTGCTCCGTTGTAAACTGTTTGTCACATTTATTTGTGTTTTCATGTTCAGCCTCAAAATCCACCGAACTTCCTGCATATACACAACATACAAAAGGTAAGTAATGTACGAACACACGGCAGCCAATATAGAATACACGCATCTACATAACATAAATTCAGACATTAACCATGTAAATTTAATGCAGAGTGTTTATGCAGAGTGTTTGTTTGGCTGGGGTAAAGGCAAGAATGTCACCTCTGCCGGGTGGCAGGTAACACTGTGTGATCCCATATGGTATGTGAGTTCCCGTAGCGGCGTTGGCAGGCCTGCCTGCAAGCTGCTATTCGCTCCCTTTACCGTTACCTTTTAGACCAGGCATCACGTGGTCATACTCTGCAACGAACTAGAGCAAAATCAAACAGTCCACTGCCGATCAAACCAATGTGATAGATTGAATTCATGCAGTTTATGTGCAGTACTAGATACAACACATTTGTACTCGTAGTATTGTTACATACAAATCAACTACCTTCATTGTGTGACTTCAGCAGATGTGTCTCAAGTTGTTCAAGACTTGTAAAGCTCTCTGAACAGTGTGCACATGAGTACGGCTTTGCGCCGGTGTGAATACAAACATGACACATCAGTTCATTGTCTGTCTTAAATATCTTCCCACAGTACGAACAGTGACAGAGTCTTACGTTGCCGTGTACACAACGTTTATGTCTCTGCAAGTGGCTGGATTGACTGAAACCTTTGTCACACAGAGAACACTTGTATGGTTTGTCTCCCGTGTGGATTCTCATGTGTTCCTTTAGATGTCCAGACCTACTAAACGCCTTGTCACACAAGTGACATTTGTATGGTTTGTCTCCTGTGTGGACTGTCATGTGACTGTTTAGAGCTCCAGATTGACTAAATGCCTTGTCACACATGTGACATTTGTACGGTTTCTCTCCACTGTGAATTCTGCTGTGCACAACAAGATCTCCAGCCGTTGTCAATCGTTTGCTACAAACACTACATTCAAACGGTTTCTCTCCAGAATGACTTTGTCTGTGTCTTGCTAGGTCATAACTCTTTCCAAAACATTTGCCACATTCTGTGCACTTGAAGTTATCAGTGTGAGTGTTCTTGTGATATCTCAGTGCCTTCTCTGATGAAAAGCATCTTTCACATTCACTGCATGAATACACGTTTTCTACAGTGTGTCTCTGTTCATGAACATTCAAATATTGCTTCTTTGTAAACCATTTGTTACACACTGTACATAAATACGGTCTGTGCTTGTCATCATGCTCAGTGATATCTTCTGTCTTAATCTCAAACGGTTGAGATTTATCTGTGCTATCAGCTTCAGTCACAAACTCCATGGAACTGCCTGCATATACACAACAAACTGACAAATGAAAGCAATGACATTGACAGTGTTGGTGTGAGCGGTGGCAAATCGTCACTGATGTAGGCCTGGATTCAAATCACAGGTCTACTTGGGTATTTATGTTGCAAGTGCTTTATGTTCTGGTTTGCTGGTGCAGTTATTATTGTGCGACTCTCAGAAGCAATGGCTGTTAAAAGAATGATAACGAGAATTTATAAAAATCTGAACAGATAAGACCAGAGAGTTAAGCTCAAAGTCAGTATTCATAGCCAGCATGTATACATCACTTGTTTACATCTGACAAGAAGTGTTTGACTGACAGATGAACTGTTGCTATAGATCAACTGTTAGCAATTACAGACATGTAGACAGACAATATGCTAGATACGATAAGAAGTGCAGCGAGAATTAAAAAAATACTGATGTTGGGTTCCTGGAGAGGAGGCAGTGAGCCCCCTCCCCACGAACTAGTGTATCAAT
>Ga0209562_1000691_pt1 | contig 11840 bp, 9 predicted proteins | sample WorMetvacBELIZE2_FD_187399 | JGI IMG/M metagenome (GOLD analysis project Ga0209562, IMG submission 187399) | Marine gutless worms symbiont microbial communities from Max Planck institute for Marine Microbiology, Germany - Olavius vacuus BELIZE.2... | ecosystem: Host-associated > Annelida >...
ACATAAATGTTCATATTAAATGATATATTAATCAGGGTTAAGGTACCCTTTAATAATGTGAAAGATACATAAGGCATCTGTTACATCCAGAGGTACTAGCAGTTGCTCTATGGACTGAAAATAGAATTACTAATTCTGTCCTAAGCCAAATAAATCTGTTGATATGTTTTAAGCTGAGACAGTGATTATTTCCAGCATTGCCATCTATTTCTTATGTGAAGGTTCTTGACATGCAAAGCTAATGCTGTGTAATTCATGTGGACTGAATTTGTACTGGATGTGTGTGTGTGTGTGTGACAGTGCTATTGGCAGTAGTAATAATGGTATTCTGCTCACTGATGTATCATTTTGACATCTGAGGTGAGGTTGATGAGGTCTAGGAAGGGGTTCATCCTGGGGTTGGGTGGTGCGGTTTAGGGAAATAGCATAGTGAGCTGAATCAACAGCACTTTAAATCCCATATTAATGGCCGTGATCAGTGTTGGATTTTTTGATAGTTTGATGTTAAATTTTTTTAATGTTATGTGCACATTGGCTCGTAAATGTTGGTTGTAATATGCTTTTAGGAGGAAAAACTGCCAGAGCCATCGATGATGAGGGTGATGAAGATGAATGCTAGTGAATGGCACTATATTGTGTTTGGTTGCATAATGTCACTTGCTCAGGGTGCCGTCCAACCAGCGTTTGCACTTATCTTTGGCATAATGCTTGGAGTAAGTTGTTTTTGCTGTTGTTTCCGATTGATGCATGTCAAGCATCCCATGCACGAAATTTGCTCTGTTTTACTATGTTTAAATATCTTAATTCTTGCCTGTTTTTGTAGTGGAAAAAGTTTAGCACAGCAGCCTCGCTGTCTGTGCTAGATGTCATCGGTCTGATGTGGAATTATTTATAGCTTGTGAATCTGTGTATATCGAGCATGTCTACAGTAGGTTTGCAACAAGGTTCAATGGAAAGTTAATGACATAATTAGTTTATGATGTTGTTCATGGCAGGATTTATGCTAGTGTCTGCATTGGTTGTGAAGGTGTTTGCCAAGCCACTAGACGAACAAGAAGATGAAATTTTCTTCTTCTCAATGATGTTTATAGTGATTGCTGGCGGCTCCGCAATTACTTTCTTTTTCATGGTCTGTAACACTTCATTGGTTGTTATCTGTTGAAAATTAGCTGCACGATTTAAAAAATTTTTTATATATTTAAATCAGACTTTTATCATTAAATAAATTTATTGTCTGTGCAATGTAAGTTCAACCCATAATGAAAAAGTGAACCCATGGGTGTTTTCTGTCACTCGAACTAGTAAATCTTGGGCACATACAGTACCAGTAGTTCACATTGTTCATTACCAGATTTAATACCATGAGCTGATGTATCAGTAGCACTAACTGATGGTTTGTCGGAATTTCTATGATGAACTCGAGATTCTCAACAGTCCAGCATCTGTACATTGTATTCACCTTCAGCATTGATTTTTAGAAGTTGATACTTCAGCCTTGATATTCTGACAACGTCCTGCGACATCCTTTGTTTCTGCTCGCTGTTCATTGATAATGTTACTTATTATACTAAAAAAACTCCCACTTTTGTTTTCTTCTATATCTCCTAGGAAAATGATAAGATTTGCACAAAAATTTCAGAAAGTATAGCTGAGTAAATTCAGATTTCAGCTGTATGAAAAGAAGCTCAGCTACAACAGAGACAGCACGCATCTAACTTCGCTCTATCGCATGGCACAAAGAGCATTTTAATATGTTAAACCGTTTAAAGGCATGTGCATCAGGAAACATCTTACACAAGCGTGTAGCTCCATAACCTTTGCTCACAACTCCTAATCAAATATCTGTCTCCATCATTGTTGCAGAAAAGATATACAGTAAAACTTCGTTATAACGTACTTCTAGGGTCCTAGAAAATTAGTACGTTATATACGAGGTACGTTATATCCAGCTGCAGTATCAAATTTCAATTGAACAATTTCACAAGTGACCAGACACAACGTGCCATTTTATTCAATCCATCCATGTCCAACAGACCGACGTAATACATTTGCTAACAGTCACTCTCACAAAACTAGCCAACGGAGTGAAATGATGCACGCAGAGTTCAAGCAGTGGACACAACAGAAAGGAATACAGAAGCACACAGTCATTCACAGAGAGAGAGAGTGAGAGAGAGAGAGAGAGAGCCGTGAGGGGAGGGATGAAAGGACCAGCAGGAACAACAGGCAGCAGCAGCGGGGAGACGCTCGTTGCAGATGCTTAGGTGGAGTCGCCAGTAGGTGTCGCCCGTTAATGACTGCCCGCACCCCAGTGCATGCCATAGGTGAATGGCCGTCGTTGTTCTCAAATTACAGCCGGGATGAGAGCAATAAATGCACGCAGAGAGAGTTAACTGTATACTAGTAGAGCTGGAAGTACGTTATAGGCGAGGCAATTAGTGCTTTCTGGGCAGAAAATAGCATACGTACTAAGTGAGGATACGTTATAACCGAGTACGTTATATCCAGTCAATGAAACATAGAAAAATCGCTGGGACTCCAGATTCTAGTACGTTATAGCCGACTGTACATCTTATCTGAATACGTTATAACGAAGTTTTACTGTAGCTAGAACTACGTTATTGATACCAAGGAATATTTATTCATCAGTTTAGTAATTTTTACATGTGTATAATCACTGTATACTCGACTGCGTTTCCTGAAATTTTTGTGCACATCTGATCATTTTCCTGGGAGAGAGTGTACCATGTGAGTCAGAAAAACTGTACCATTTTATTCTTTCAATAACTTTGTTAAACCAAGCTCTGTTTTGATAATTTTTGGCAGGAAATTTCTTATCACAGGCACACTTTATATTCATTATAAAATCGAAACCAGAGAACCAGCTTAAGTTTCAACAGCACAGTGCACCAGCACAGGGTGTGTGCACAACTGTCAAGCTGCTTTGTTGCAACATGCCGCACTTTATCATAGCATAAAACCTGTGTATTCTTAAGCTTAACATATCCGACTTCCGTCCTGTTTATCAGAGAATCTCGGCAATGCTACAGGAGTGGGTCTGTCAACATTCTATGTGAGATGTTGATAAGCTGATTGACAGACAGATGATCTTTGGCCAAGCAATTGATCAGTGATGATTTAGCCTGAGGGCATGAGTTATGTCCAGAAATGACTGTTCTGTGTTGTATTGTGTATTGAAGCTCTTTGCACAGTCATAAGCACACTTAGATGAGCAGTTCTTACAGTTCTCTGGATTGGGTTTTGTATCACTGGGCCCATTTCACTGTGCGTAGATTTATTTGTGTTTGTGTTTGTTTTGTGTGTTTTTGTTTCATACTGCATTGTTGTTGTATCATTGTGAGCACGGTGGGGTGGACCTGATGGGATTGAAACCTAATCCTTTGGACCTGTCTGCCTTCAGTGCTTTGACATTGTTGGTTAGGTCATTAATAAAACCCGTCCCCGATATGACCTATAATGTGTTTGGTGGGACGTTGAACCTTACTCTACTACTACTGGAGTACATGTGTGCCAAAAATTTCAAAATAGATCTTGGTTTAACAAAGTTATTGCAAAAATAATATGGTGCATTTTTTGACTCACAGTGTAGTAACATACCTAGTAAAATACTGAGTTTGATTGCAGATTCACATACGTCCGTAATTTGAGTCGATTCGTTTTAGTCATTTTTATCCTGTTGCAGCATAGCACAGATAGTATGCCATGCAAAATGTCAAAGAAGAATTGACTACTAAAACCATATTATTTTATGCAGCGTATTTTGTCAAGTGCATGCATGTTTGCAAATAGTTCATTATGATCGGGATTTGACGTTATGTGTCTATAGTTTTCGTCTGTGTTGGCAATGTTTGCTGTGCACAACAGGGGTGGATGTTTGCTATTTCTGGTGAAAAATTGACAATGAGAATACGTCAGTTGTCTTTTGAGGCTATGCTTCGCCAGGTTCTTCATTCACACTGGCTTGTAACTTTACAAGTTATTTGCACAGTTAGTTTTCAGACATTCGTGTAATAACATGTTTTCTGCATCATCTGTAGGATTGACTGTTCTCAAGGAAACAGATTCATAGTTCTCTGCAGTGCTACAATGCTTTAGTCACAATTAGCTATGTAAAAGTTTCATTTTTCTGAGACAAGAAAAACATTTCTTGAGCATGCTCAGCATATGTTTTCTGTTTTATTCTTGTTTTGTAAACATTGCTGTGTGTTAATTGTGTCAGGAAATAGCATACTTTGACGACCACCATAACAGTACAGGTGCCCTCGCAACACGCCTCTCAACTGAAGCATCTGCTGTACAAGGTGTAAGTATGCCCTGCACAGTTACTGACAGTGAAGTACACACTAATGAAAATCATTTTTAAGTAACCATATAGTGAAAATTCTACATTTTCCATTTTCTTACTGAAAGCTAGACAGAAGATGCATGTAGACAGAAGATGAGCAGTTTATGAGCAGATGTCGTAGTAGTAATATTAATAATATTGTTGTAGTTGTTGTTGTCATTCCATTTCTCTCTTGACGTAAGGTCTAGAGTCATTGTTGGTATATGCTGTCAGTTTGTGACATTGGAGGCTACAAGAACTACACTTGTTTAGGTTTATTAGCATGTGTGTGCTCTGTTTTGTTTCATAATAGTAACTGTCAGAGAATTTTCTCAAGATCTTGTTGTGGTTAATGTTGGGCAGGCAACTGGTATAAGGCTTGGAACAGTGGTACAGAACCTCTCAAGTATTGTGACTGGAATTGTCATTGCGTTCGTCTACAGCTGGGAATTTGCACTATTTATTATTGGCTTATCCCCATTCTTCATCGCTGCTGGCTTTCTTGAGATGAAGATGATGGCAGGTTTTTCCGGCACCGAAGCTTTGGAAGGAGCAGGACAAGTAAGCATTCTTGTACATTTGGCGACGTGCAGTATTGTATTTTTATTTACATATCCACTTCTGTGTTAATTAATGTTGCAGTGTTATTTTCAGTAGGTTATTGTTTCAATGTTTTGGCCTTTGATGTTTTCACTTATGAAGTGCATACAGTAGTCAAAAATTGAATGTTACTGGGAAAAAACATCACTTTATCAGTTTCTCAGTCATCAGCACAGTTCCCGTAATGTTTGCTTTTTTTGTGAGCCACAGGCTTGGCTGATTTAAATCACTGCGATTTAAATCAAATTTAAATTTAAATTTATTAATAGAAATCATGATTTATATTGATCACGTGATTAACTACATGTGCTCATCTAACAAATTAGATAGGCATTCAAATTAAGCTGCAATTTTTATTCATCACAGACTAGAAATATGCACATATTTCTAGTCATTTCTGAACTAAAAGTAAGTAAGTAAGTACATGACTTATATAACACCAAAGTCTTTGGAATAATCAGGCTGTGCGGACCAAGATATTCTAGGCGAGATTCCTGTGCCTAGATTCATTTGTGTTTATGTTTGTGTATTTTGTGTTTATTTTTTTAATTCTGCATATTTATTGTATAACTAACACACTGGGGGGAGGAACCTGGTGGGATTGAAGCCTAATCCTTAGGGCCATATCTTCCTTCAGTGCTTTGATGTTGTTAGTTTTGTCATTTAACCTCTAAAAAACCTGTCCCCAATATAACCTATAACGTGATAACGTGTTTCTTGGGATATTAAACCTTACTCAACTTCAACTAGTGCCATTGCCAGAAACAGCTTTTTCAGTTGCATCCATATACCATTACGCAAACGTGAGATTCTTTAGCTCTTATTATGGTGACAGTTGCGTAGCAGTGTAAGTATTATGGGTACCATGATAACTGTTTAAATTAACCCATTTTACAGTGCGTTCAAGTGACACAGAGATTGCGATAATTGCTTGGTAGATCGTGTGAAATTGGCATAACATTTTTCATTCTTATGATGATCACTGTGTTTTTACCTTCCTGTTAATTTGTTGCTTTATAGATTAATATAATTGTTTCATGGGCTCAGCATAGGGTGGCATGGTGGCGCTATTGGTAGGTGCATAGGACCTGCAACTTATAGGTCACGGCTGAGTCCGGCCTTGGCACTAGTCTGCAGTGGCCTTGGGCAAGCTACTTACACCTTTGTGCCTCTGTCACCAAGCAGTATAATTTGGTACCGGCAAAAGCTGGGGAGTAAACAGGCATGCCGTGCGATATACTAGCCCCGTATTCGTGGCCTCGCAGTGTAAGCTGGTGTCTGTCTGAGGACTATAGGAAGATCAGCGCCGCTCCATGGGCCCATGTGGCTTGGGAAGGACTTTACTCTTTCTTTTATATGAAACAAAACAACTAGTTCACTAATCTGTATGTTGATATTATATTATAGACCTAAAGTGGTAAGAATTATTATATACAACCATTTTCATTTAGCTGAGTATAGTATTTGTTGGTGTTTGATGGTAAGTGTACATTTCTGTATGGATAGGTGGCAAATGAAGCTATTGTGAATATTCGCACGGTGGCGTCACTGACAAAAGAGCCCAAGTTTGTGGCTGATTACAAACACTTGATTGGCATTCCGCATAAGTATGTACCGGCATTGTGCACCTATGTTTGATACAGCTGCATAACATTTTAACATTTGTAGCAATTCATTTAGATAGCAGTTATATATCTGCTTTGTTTTGGCAGTTATTGTAGATACGGATAGTTCAGCTTAGCCCCGTCTCTACTTTGCAAAATGTAAAGGTCGCTACATTATAATGCCAGAACAGACAGTATGCAAGAATAGGCCTACAAATGGCACGTCGTCAACATCTGCAACAAAAATCACAGTCGGTAAGGGTAGGGGAGGGGAGCAGGTGCTGAAAAATGTCCACCACCGGCCTTGATGCACGCTGATAGATGACGACACCACTGATGAATGGCTGCTGCAATAACAACGGAATCCAGCTTGGTGCGCTCCATTCTCAGTCAGTCTTTCATTTGATTTAGATCGGTGATGTGTGTTTTGTGCACCTTCTGCTGCAGTATTTCCCACACACTGTAGTGTAAACATTTTGGTCTCTTTTTTCCGGAAGCATTGTACATTTGTCGAGCAGACCTCTTAATGAGAATCTGGCAAGTCAACAAGGTTATTTCATAAAGACCAAATTGCGAAAACGTTTCAACAGTTTCTTTTGTTTTTTTTGATGTTACTGCGTGATGTTGTGGTAACATTCATTTTGTGAACAAACTGTGACCTGTATGTGTTGAAGTAGCTGTTTAAAACCAACCAACTAAGCTTGCTTGCTTGCTATACCTGTCACATAGGCAATTCAGTTACATCAGACAAAATGATGGAATGCATAATACCATTGCTGATTGGATAAGCTATATTATATTAGCACAGTTCTATTTAGCATGACATTATTACATTTATACATTTTTATGCTCAGCCATCGTGACGTGACTGGGTGTCAACAGAGTCCCTAGAATTGCACATGTGTGGACTTGCATGGACATTAACACTACACCACGTCTACATACTAAATTTGGCAAGCGTGCGTTTTCCTACGCAGCACCAGCAGCCTGGAACTCTTACCTGCCGATCTACGAGTAATTCAAGAGACTGCAGCGTTCAGGAGAAGACTGAAAACGCACTGTTTTAACATGGCTTTTAACACTAGGCCTATATAACTGTTTAATAACTATCTTTGTATTCCGTGGACTATGTAATGCACCCATGTTCTTTTAGTAATGGGGGCACTATAAACCTCATATTGACATTGACATTAAGACATTTGGTCTTCAGTGCTCGGACGGCACATCTGTAGTTCTATAGACTGTGTTCTTTGCTTTGTTCTGCTAGACAGACAAGTGGGAGGTTATCTTGGGTCTGGTGGAAATTGATGACAGCCTGCCGCTGGGTTTGTGGTTAATATCACTGCAGTCTGACTACCTAGAGAGTGGGCTCGGCTCTAAGCCCTGTGCTCAACCTGTGAATATGGGACTGCGTTTACCTACCTGCCTTCATCAAAATAAGTATCGGAGCATACAGATTTTGCATTGCAGCAACTGCTGCTAATTGTATTGCTTCTTACTGTGCAGGAACAATGTACGAAAAGCACATGGTTCTGCTGCCTTATTTGCATTGTCTCAGAGCTTGATCTTCTTCTCATATGCAGCAGTATTCACATTTGGTGCATGGCTGATTATCAATCGAGACCTGAATTTTGAAGATATGTTCAAGTAGGTTTCACTGTTGTTGTGCCTATAATATGTGTTTATTTTAAGCATGTACTGGTGCATAGCTGTGTTACGACCTGTGACTGATTATTGTGAATATAAGTTGATTCAGTTAATGTTTTCATTATTGTTAATTACTCAGTCGGTCCTCTTCAAGTGATAAAAGTATACATCATTGTCTGAAGTTAAGCAGCAGTTTTTAGAGCTACGAAGTTAGTGCATCGTAGCATTGCATGTTCTTATATTAACATTTGGTTAAGACAGCTGCAGCACAGAGACAAAATGCCACAAAACTGAACATGATCTGTGTGGTCCAGGTACATTAGTTTTAGCCAGTCATGTAAGCAGAGAAGCATGCATGACTGGTTTGATATGCATATGTTTGATAATGGTGAAGTTGAGTAGATTTGCCAGATGTGATGTCATGTAGACTCGGCCATATTTATTATTAACCCTTTCAATGGTGTGGTGATGTATGTCATTTCCGGGAAGGATATAGTGACACATGTCATTTTGCTCATGTTCACTTTTTTGTGGGTATAGTAACATATATGTTGCCAACAGCTCAGAGAACACTTTTTGATGTGTAGTTAAATGTTTCACCCTTAAAAGGGTTAAACATAGCTTAATTATTGTCACTTTTTGACATTTTGATCTTGGTCTTGAAATATTGGAGCATTTTTTTGTTTGCAATAAATCTGTAAGTTCTGTCTTAATGTATATCTATTCCGCAGTAAATTTCATTGGTCATTCTCTAACACACCAGCATTAAAAGAGCTCGTTTTTCCTGAACTGTGCGAATACAGTGCTTTGTGAAACAAAAAAGTTCCGGGTGAACATTGCAGCTTTCAAAGTTAAGTTAGTCATTGTGTGTGTGTGCACATACAAAATATGCAGAAGTATATCATTGTTAAGTTCGTTGCAGGGTGTTTGGTGCAATTTTGTTTGGAGCAATGGCTATTGGTCAGGCCAGTCAGTTTGCACCGGACTACGGCAAAGCCAAAGCAGCTGCTGCTAAAATATTTGCTCTGTTTGATAGAGAGCCAGCAATAGACAGCTACTCGACTGACGGTGAAAAACCGGTGAGCTGAGTGTGACAGAGTAATCAGTAACAGTGAGATCTGTGCTTTGTATTGTGATAAACAAGAACAGATAAGTGGTCACAGAATGGTTGCTGTGTATGGCTATCTAGTCTGGTTGTCCAAAATTTGCCCTTATTATAATCAACTTATACTTGTCAGTAAACATGACAGACGTGCAAAAGAACAAAAAGTGCAAAGGTAAAGATAACAAAGAACTGGTCATCAAGTCAGTCGTCCAGTTTGACTTTAGTAACTTGACTATGCAGATCCATGTATTACAGACTTGCAACTACACTGCAGTTTACATTCTCCACATTGGAATACTTTGTTGTCAGACAATATATGGTGCTTGTGAGGTAGGTAAGGTAAACGTGGATTTGTATATCGCCTCGTCGTAAGCACACCTCTAAGGTGCTTAGGTATGGCACAAGTTCTTAAGGGATCACACAGTTATACCTGCACACCCTGCATTCGTCCGCTAACAGAATGAACCATACCTGTCTTTTCCTTCCCAGCCAAAGCTGGTCCTAATTTACCGACCCCGGAAGGATGGAAGGCTGAGTTGGCCTGGGTGGCTGGTTACATACCGAGATAAATGTCCGACACCAGGAATTGAACTTGGACATGGTCGCCCATCCAAGTACTAACCAGGCCCGATGTAGGTTAACTTTGTTGATCGAGACCAATGCACTACCGCTATGCCAGACCACCACCATTGAAATGCATCCCATTTCAGTTAGATAATTTTTGTTTTCAGTTATACTTTAGGCCATTATGCATTTTCTGCCAGTCGGCGTATATCAGTCAGTCTTGATGGTCTTGGTGTGAGCTGACTTTCCAGCCAGTGACTACTGCTTCGCTTTTATGTGCCGTCGTTTGTGCTAACACATTGCACTTATAATTAAAACCCAGTATAAGCTGAGTTAACGTGCGTCAAACTTCTTTATTGCAAATGACTGCACTTATTTGAGATCATAAGGTTGAGATATGAAATAAAGTTTAAACACATTTATTAAAATGATGCACAAGTGCATAACGGGATAATTCGGCAACTTGTAATGCTTTTTACACACAAGAAATTTCTACATAATGTGGAACATCATGCAGTTTCTCTGTGGCATCTGGTATGGATTAATGTGTATTATTATTACAGTGAGCGTCATCATGTAAGCTGGTTGATAACACACAAAAACGTCAACTGACAATACTTAAGTTATGGACGATGTATTAGTCGAGTATTTATTCAGTTGTAAAGAAATAACTTTAAATATAAACTTAATGATAAAGAATGCTATGTGTTGCCACAGGAGTCGTGCAGTGGCAAGATTGATTTCAAAGACATTCATTTCTCGTACCCGACACGCAGTAGTGTTAACGTTTTTCACGGTTTGGACCTCAGTGTTGATCAAGCTCAGACAGTCGCCCTGGTTGGCAAATCTGGTTGTGGAAAGAGCACAACAGTGCAGCTGCTGGAGAGATTTTATGACCCAACTGCTGGACAAGTCGTAAGTTAATGTTTAACATATTGTACTAGATTAATGGGATGCTACAGCGAACATGGTCTTAGGGAATACAGTGCCTCCACCCCACATTTCAGGATCCCCTAAGCGACGTGAACTATATCGTGGACTATTTAGCAACTGCTTAACTGTTAGTTTTTCTTCTCTTTTTTGTTTGTTGTAGTACATGTACTGTGTCTTCGAAAATATTTTTTAAAAATGTCGTGTTTAGGTATCTCATCTCCGATGAGTTTCTTAACACGCGTCTACCACGTTAAACTGAGAAACTAAAGGCTATTCTGTCTGTCTGTCTGTCTGACACTCGTGAACCATGCCTAAAAAGTAATACATGTAAACTAAAAAACGCATAGTTTTGTACTCGGTTTTTCTCATCAAATAGTCCTTAAATTGCATCACGCGTGGCGGCCAACATGCCGTGCGTTGGGCAAACAATGTCGAAGTGAGATCATGATCTCAAGGACAGTCATTTGAACAGACGTGGCGCCGTCGTTGGTGGTCCTGAAGCCCCGTTCACACTGCATACGGTGCCGTACGTCGACGCATTCTGCATGCACGAACGTGGACATAAGGCGACACACGTCGCCGTACGTCGACGCCCAGCGATGTAGGGCACCATAAGTCGTCATACGTCGACGCAGAACACTGCAGATGCTAAAATTATATGCTACTTACCATTATTTATTACGTCGCCGGCGCAACGGAACGACGGACGGCAACGCAACGTACGACGACGCAGTGTATGTGATTGCTACCGTAGAAATCGATTACAACGTAGCCGTTTTAGTCTAGTAACCAACATTGTTGCAGTAACACGGATGCGTGCTGGGTGTGAGAGCAGCCGCAAGTTCTTGGAAACCCAGGTCATTAGCCCGGTGGGGTAGATGGAGCTCTGCTTTAATCACCCTGTTGTCTGTTGTTCTATCTTTCTCTCTCTCTCTCTCTCTCTCTCTCTCCCTTACTACTCCCACGTTCCCCCTCTCCCCATGCTGTTTGTATATAGGAATGAGCCTTGTGCGGCGGCGGCGGCAGCCTGCTATATACGCCA
>Ga0209562_1000692_pt1 | contig 11838 bp, 7 predicted proteins | sample WorMetvacBELIZE2_FD_187399 | JGI IMG/M metagenome (GOLD analysis project Ga0209562, IMG submission 187399) | Marine gutless worms symbiont microbial communities from Max Planck institute for Marine Microbiology, Germany - Olavius vacuus BELIZE.2... | ecosystem: Host-associated > Annelida >...
CCTACAATAATTGGAACTAAAACCGGTAAAAGTGAAGGGATAATCATTTCTTTAATTGCTGCAACAGTTAACATTCCGACTGCTCTTGAATAATCTGGTTTTGCGGTGCCTTCCATAATTCCGGCAATTTCTTTAAATTGCCGACGAACTTCAATAACTACTGAACCAGCAGCTCGACCCACAGCTTCCATTGCCATTGAACCAAAAAGATAAGGTATTAATCCGCCTATAAATAAACCAATAATTACTTCGGGATTAGATAAATCAAAATCCAAAACTGTTCCTTTGGTTGCTAAAGCGTTAGTATAATCAGCAAATAATACCAGTGCGGCAAGACCGGCCGAGCCGATTGCATATCCTTTGGTAACTGCTTTAGTGGTATTACCCACAGCATCTAGTGGGTCTGTTACTTCACGAATTTCTTTGGGTAACTCTGCCATTTCGGCAATTCCCCCGGCATTATCGGTAATTGGACCATAAGCGTCTAGAGCAACAATAATCCCAGCCATAGATAACATTGAAGTTGCAGCGATAGCAATTCCATAAAGTCCGGCCAATTCATAAGCTAATAATATTGAAATGCAAACCGCAATTACTGGCAATGCAGTTGCTTTCATTGAAACTCCAAGTCCGGCAATAATATTGGTAGCATGGCCAGTTTGGGAAGCTGCGGCAACATGTTTGACGGGTTTAAAATCGGCTCCGGTATAATACTCAGTAATCCAAACCATTGCAGCAGTTAGCACTAAGCCAATTATCGCTGAACCCCAAATTGCAAAAATTGATACGGTTTCACCATCAATTACCAATCCTTTCATTAAAAAGTAAGTAGCAGGGAAAAAAAGGATAATTGCCAGAATACCTGATACCAAAAGCCCGCGATATAATGCGTTCATAATCTTGCCGCCTTCTTTTGATTTAACAAAGTAACAACCTACTATTGACGACACTATTGATATTCCTCCTAAAACTAAGGGATAAATTACTGCATTATCACCAGATTGGCTAAACAATAATGCTCCTAAGAGCATGGTAGCAATTATAGTAACTGCATAGGTCTCAAATAAATCAGCCGCCATCCCTGCACAATCACCTACATTATCACCTACATTATCCGCAATTACTGCAGGATTGCGAGGATCATCTTCAGGAATTCCAGCTTCAACTTTACCAACTAAATCAGCACCTACATCCGCACCTTTAGTAAAAATCCCGCCTCCTAAACGAGCAAATATTGAAATTAATGAACCGCCAAAAGCAAATCCAATTAATGGGTGAATTTTGTTGTAGATTTCATCAGAAGCATCTCCTGTATAAACTAAAATCATATAAAAGACCACAACGCCTAGAAGACCAAGACCTACAACTAATAATCCAGTTATTGCACCTCCACGAAAAGCAACTGCTAATGCTGCAGCAATTCCACCTTTAGCGGCCTCTGCAGTACGAACATTTGAGCGGACTGAAACATTCATCCCTACATAACCTGCTACCCCTGATAATACTGCTCCTAATAAAAAACCAATAGCAGTTGGAATATCGATAACGATTCCAACTAGAATACATAAAATAATTCCTGCAATACCAATAGTTGTGTATTGTTTGTTCAAATATGCACTCGCACCTTCTTGTACTGCTTTAGCAATTTCTTGCATCCGATCACTACCTGCCGGTAATGATAATATCCATTTAATTGAGATACCACCATAAACCAAAGCTAAAACCGCACAAATCAATGCAAATATTAATGAAACCATAATTACTCCAAATCCAATTTATAAAAGATTTGGATTATAAAGTAAAAAGCCTTTGATATTCACGAATAACATTAAAAGTTGATTATCAGCCTAACCGTCTAACCGACCCGGATTAAATCCAGCTTGTTGAAGAGCATATTAAATTTCACGCATTTTTGATTTAGTTGGGTTATTCTCACAAGGTGTTTGCCGCCAACTACCACGTCTACTTCATGCTACTTCTTTGGTGTAAGTTGCTATTCAGGTTTAATTTGGTAACATCCTGATAAACCGCAAGAATTTCAACTAAACAAAGCACACCACCGGTTATATGAGATTTGGTTTGTATTTGATTTGCTCACTCAATATCAGTTAATTTGCTGCTTCGTTTCCCAACATTTTAGTTTATCGAAATATAGCTTTATCAGTATTTGTTTTATAAACTAGAGGAGCTACTTCGATACGAGTAAAAGTATTTCTATTAGTTGAAAATCTTGAAGTTTCTCTTAGACCAAATAAATCAAAATTTCTTTATACGCCAGACAAAAATTTTTTATATGTTCGATATTTAACTTGATAAAATTATCAAAAATAATTGGTAAATATCTTAAGTAAAAGTAAATTAAGTTGCTTCTTCGTTTATTCATTATCGCATTTGTTGGAGGAATCTGGATATTCCAGATATCAGATAATTTTTCAAAATTACCTAGTGACAATTTACATCCTCTGGTATTTATATTGATTCAATTTATCATAATTTTAATATTTTGGGGTGTTTCGAAATTTGTTTCAATCAAATATATATCTGGAAAAGCAGTAATAAATTTGATAAATGGAATATTTGTGATATTGACTTTTATTTGTGGTTATTTATATGGGCATAGTTATGGAGAAAAAAGACTTTCAGAACTCCTAAATAATAACTATGCTGGAAATGTTTTTGAAATTCAAGTCACTTTAGATGATTTACCTAAAAAAACTTATTTTGGCTATCGATATGATTTTAAAGTTTTAAATATTATTCAACCAAACACAACAAAATTTGAAAACTTCCCTAAAAAAGTTCGACTAAATGAATATACCAAAGAGGCACCGATTAAATATGGGAGTGTCTGGCAAATTAAAACGCGGTTATATCCAATTCATAGTAGTTATAGCCCCCATAGTTTTGATTATGAAGGTTGGTTATATAAAAATGAATTTGGCGCAAGAGGAAGCATTAGAAAAAGAATTTATGAAGATAACAATCTGTCATCAAAATTTTCAATTAATAAAATTAGAGAAAAAATTGTAGCCAGACTTGATAAATTCGAAAAAAAAGTTCAAGATGAAAATCCCCACTTTCGAATCCCAGAGTTAGCTACAGTTTTAGGTTTAGGTGTGCAAACCAATCTAGAACAAGAAAAATGGGATATCCTTCGCCAAAGTGGAACTATACATTTATTTAGTATCTCAGGAATTCATGTAACTTTAATTGCAGTTCTACTAGCGATAATTGTAAATTTCTTTTGGCGACGCAATTTTTTTATTAATCATTTACTTTTTTTTATTCCTTACAAAATTCCTAGATTATGTAATTATCTATCAGCTCAAAGTGCGTCAATAACTTTAGGATTAATCTGTGCTTGGGCTTATGCGGTAATTTGTGGATTTAGTCTACCAACCGAACGAACCGTAATCATGCTTACAATTTCTTACCTTATTTGGATTAAAGGATATCAAAATTCTTGGTTTAATGTTTTAGCCTTAACCTTTTTAATTATTACGGTAACCGATCCCATGGCGGTACTTGATTATGGATTTTGGCTATCATTTACCGGAGTATGTATATTAATTATCTTTGCCCAAAATCAAAGCATTCCAAATAATCCAAGTATTGGGAGACTGATTAAACCCACTAACCAAATAATATTATTCATTTATAACTTTTTCAAACCATTTTATAATGGATTAATTAGACTTAGCAAAGTACAACTCATTTTTGCAATTGTGCTTATTCCGTTATTAGTTTTATTTTTTAATCAATGGTCAACAATTTCAGTTATTGCTAATTTAATTGCGGTCCCTTTAATTAGCTGGATTGTGGTTCCGGTATCAATCCTCTTAGTTTTTTTTCCTTTTAAATTTGGTTTTGAAGTATTACAATATCTTCAGGATTCTTTCTTTGTCGTAATGGGTAAATTAGTTGATATTTCACCGGCATTATTAGTGGCCAAACCTTCAGTCATTGCATTAATATTAGCCTCAATAGGAGTGGTATTTTTTCTTTTACCCAAAGGGGTTATTAATAAATGGTTGGTAATTCTATTTTTATTACCGATTATTTTTCCTTTTTCAGAAAAGATTGAATATGGTGAGGCGAAGATCAATATTTTTGATGTAGGTTCAGGATTATCAGTTTTAGTGCAAACTCAAAATCACAGTTTACTTTATGATACCGGAATCAAAATCGGTAATTATTCTCCGGCAAATTTTGTAATAATACCATTATTAAATGCTAAAGGAATCGAAAAATTAGATCGAGTTATTCTGTCACATAGTGACAGTGATCATGCTGGGGGTTTTATCCCAATATTAAAAAGTATACCGATTGATTCAGTTTTATTAGGCGATAATCCCCGTAATTGGCGTAAATTATTCAAAAGAACTACAAAAATTAACCATCAAGAAAAATTTACTTCTTCATATTGCCAAAAAAGTTGGCAGCAATGGGCATGGGATGGGGTTGAATTTACAACCATTCAAGCAGAATTATCAAATAACACCAATAAAAATGATCTAAGCTGTATTTTAAAAATTAATAGTGCCACAAACTCAATATTACTAACTGGTGACATTGAAGAATCTGCTATGGCGAAATTGACTAATAAATATCAGCAAGAATTAGCAAGTGATTATTTATTAATTCCCCATCATGGTAGCCCAACCTCGGAATATCAGAAGTTTTATCAAGCAGTAAATGCTAAATATGCAATAGTTTCTGGAGGGTTACTGCAAAAAAATTATCCTTCGAAAAATTTAGTTAAAATATTAAATAACATGCCAAGATTTAACCAACTTTATCATACCTGGTATGATGGAACTGTTTCGATAAATTTACCAAATAATCATAAAATTCAACCTCCCAAAGGTTATCGTAAATTTGAACCTCGATATTGGCATCAGGCAACAACCTTATAAATAAAAAAACTATGCAGATTTTATTTGAAGACAGTTCAAATATAAAAATCGGATCGGTGAATAAGATTACTGCTAGTCATTATTTGGTAAATACTTTGCATGGAAAGCAGCAAAAAATTAAATCCAAATTAATAATTCTAACTACGGAAGATGATATTAATGTATTGGAAACTGAATTAGAAGAAGCTAAAAAACAAGTTACTGAAATTGATGTTGATTTTTTATATACCTGTGCATTAGACTTATTTCAGGAAAATGAGTTTGACTATATTGAGCTTGCCAAAGAATTTTTTGCTTCATTTTCTAAGCAACAACAATTTTCAGTTTTATTAGCTCTGAGAAATAATCCGATTTATTTTCGAAAAAATAGTGCCACAAAATTTAAATGTGCTAATAATACCCAAGTTGAAGCCGCGATATTAGGTCTTGCTAAAAGAGCCAAAACAGAAGAACAAATTAACGGATATCATCAGACTTTAGCTGAAAATCAAATTCCCGGCGATTGGATTAATATTTGGCAACAATTGCTATTTGACCGTAATAATCAATCAATTGAAGCCAAAGCCCTTGCTAGTTTTGCAAAAAAACAAAAGCTTGCACCGGCACAAATTTTGTATAACTGTGGGGTGTTTAGTTCGTGGGAACAATTTTATTTTCAAAAATTTCTTTATAGCAGTTATCCCGATCAAGTTAAATTTATCGACGAATTCCAAGAAATATCAACTAAAAATATTGATCAACTTCATTCAACTATTTCACTGCAAGAAAATATTAACGCTTTTAGTATTGATGACGAATCAACGGATGAGATTGATGATGCTTTTTCAGTATCCCCAATTAAAAATGGTTATCGTGTTGGTATTCATATTGCCGCTCCGGCAACATGGGCAAACTCAAATATCAATTCTCAATATTATCAAAGACTTAAAAAAAGAATTGCGACCGTTTATTATTACTCATCAAACAATCTGGCAAAAATTCCATTAATGGGTGAGCGTTTTTATAACACTTCCAAAGAATCTAGCCAAAAAAAATCATTATGTAATTTTTATTCATTAGATCAACAAGAACAACGAATTGTAGTATCTCTTTACTTTAACTTAGATTTTGAATATATTGTCGATTATCAATCTGTTCAAAGCAAAATTGAAATTATTAATATTCAAAATAATTTGCGATTACAAGATATTGAAGAAGAATTTAATAAGTATTTACAGAATGAAGATCCGCCTAAATCCGAAGCAACAGAGAAAATATCTAAAATTCCATATATTCAGGAAATGAGCATACTATATCAAATTTCCAAAAAATTAAAAGATGAGCGCCAAAATCAAGGAGCCTTGTTTGCAAATAATAAAGAATATCGATTTAATATTAAAGATGGTAAAGTAACAATATCACCAAAAATTCGATATTTACCAGTAGAAACTATTGTTTCGGAATTAATGATTTTTGCTAATAGCTATTGGGCCAAGTTGTTAAGTGATAATCAAATTCCGATGATTTATCGAATACATTCGAGTGAAAAAGTTGGTTTTGCCAATGAACCTTTTGAGCATAAAACAATGGCAAAGGAAGTGTATGGTTGGTTTACTTCACCCTTACGAAGATTTGTTGATTTATGTAATCAACAACAATTAATTGCATTAATAAATGGTGAAAATCCCAGTTATCTCCCAGAAAAGCTACTAAATGGAAATATTAAAAATATAAGTATTAAAAAAAGATATGGATTTAATCAGCAGCTTACCGAAATTGCAATGCGAGCGAATATTTATCATAATATTTATAACGAATTTCAATCTTCAATTGAGAAATATTGGTGCTTAATTTGGTTAAAACTAAATTTAAAAAAAGATTATCGGGCAATTAGCATTCGTCCAAATTGGATTGAATTTTCTGATATTCCTTTAACTGCAAAAGTAAATATTGATTTATCCAATAAACAAGAAGTAAATGTTTCGATAAAAAATATTAATGAATATGAATTATCCGTTGATTGTAATCTAATAAATAATTAATATTTTTATTAAAATACCGACCTTTTTCAAATTTATTTCTGTTTTTTTGAATTACCTGACTTAAAAAGTAATCTGTTCTAAGCAATATTTAAATACATTGATAAAATTTGAATATTTAAAACTTAGTATCAAGCAAAAATCATAAAATGAATATCCAAAATTCTATAAACTATGTCGAAATTCCCTCAATAAATCTATCTGCTACCAAAGATTTTTTTTCAGAAGTTTTTGGTTGGGAATTTAAAAATTATGGACCTGAATATATGGCAATTCACAAAGCCGGTTTAGATGGTGGTTTTTATAAATCTGATCAAGTTGTAAATACAAATAATGGCAGCATTTTGGTAGTTATCTACAGTAATGAACTTGAGACAACTCAAGCTAAAGTTGAGTCAGCTGGCGGTAAAATTATAAAACCAATCTTTGCATTTCCTGGCGGACGTCGATTTCACTTTTGCGATCCCAATGGTAATGAATACGCAGTTTGGTCTGATGTTAATCTATAAAAATATCAGTATAAATTACTGACTTTAAGGAATAAATATGCAATTAAATAAAATGCAACAAACTCAATGTGAAAACAGTAAATGGGATTTCTCAAGCTTAAAAACACTATTTCTTAATTGCACTTTAAAACACACTCCTGAGCTTTCTCATACTGAAGGGCTTATCAATATATCTAAAGCGATAATGGAAAAAAATAAAATTTCAGTAGAGGTAATCAGGCCAGTAGATTACGATTTGGCTTTCGGTGTTTATCCAGATATGACCCAGCAAGGATGGAAAACTGACGAATGGCCTAATATTTATAAAAAAGTAGAAGCTGCCGATATTTTAGTAATAACTACTCCAATTTGGTTAGGCGATAAATCTTCAGTTTGTACACAAGTAATTGAGCGACTTTATTCAAGTTCAGGAAATTTAAACAATCAAGGACAATACGCATATTACGGACGGGTTGGCGGATGTTTGATAACCGGGAATGAAGATGGTGCGAAACATTGTGCAATGAATATATTATATTCACTTCAGCATCTTGGATATGTAATACCCCCTCAGGCAGATGCAGCTTGGTTGGGTGAGGCCGGACCTGGCCCTTCATATTTAGATGCCGATTCTGGAGGACCAGAAAATGATTTTACCAATCGAAATACTACTTTTATGACCTGGAATCTGATGCATCTTGCATTAATGATTAAATCTGCAGGGGGAATTCCCGCCCACGGAAATCAAAGATCCCAATGGGATGCTGGATGCCGTTTTGATTATCCTAATCCAGAATATCGATAAATTGGAAAAGTTTTTTAGGTTACTAATTCAAATAATATTTATGAATAATAGATAGATTTTCCTTTATGGAAAATATGAACCTTGTCAGCTTCGGCATTAACTTTTATAGTTTTACCTTTTAAATTCGAATAGTTACCCGGAAGTTTGGCAATTACTTGTTCATCCCGTTTATCTTTAAAGAAATAAAGCAAAGTTACTTCGCCGAGAGCTTCAGTAAATATTACCTTACCTTCATATGCATAACTACTTTCATCTCCTTGCAATAAGTCTTCAGGTCTAATTCCAATATTTACTTCTAAACCTTTATCAGATTCCTTACTGGCAATTGAAGATTTAATTTTTCCGCCGTCTCTTAATCTAACAACAGTTTCTGAACCGGTCTCTTCAATTTTCCCCGGGAACATATTCATTGCTGGTGAACCAATAAATCTGGCAACAAATTCATTAGCAGGTTTGGAATATAAAGTTAAAGGTGAACCTACTTGTTCAATCCCACCGCCATTTAATACCACTATACGATTTGCCAAAGTCATCGCTTCAACCTGATCATGAGTAACATAAATCATCGTAGTTTCAGGCATCTGTTCTTTTAGTTGGGCAATTTCAATTCTGGTAGCCACCCTTAATGCCGCATCAAGATTTGATAGGGGTTCGTCAAATAAAAACAATCTAGGATTTCGGACAATAGCACGTCCAATCGCAACTCTTTGGCGTTGACCTCCGCTTAGAGCTTTAGGTAACCTATCTAATAATGGCTCTAATTGTAATATTCTGGCAGCATTTTGCACCGCTTCTTTTACTTCATCTTTGGTTTTTTTGGCAATTTTAAGGGCAAAAGCCATGTTTTCTCGAACAGTCATATGTGGATATAAAGCATAGGTCTGAAAAACCATAGCTACTCCTCGTTGTGCCGGCGGAACATCATTCATTATCATACCATCAACTTCTAATGTTCCGCCTGATATGGTTTCTAAACCGGCTATCATTCGTAACAATGTAGATTTACCGCATCCAGATGGTCCAACAAATACTACTAGTTCCCCTTTTTGGATTTCCAGATTTATGTCTTCTAGACAGCGAGTTTGATGGAATGATTTTGCAATTTGATTTAATTTAATTTCAGCCATAATGTATTTGATTTATTTTAATAAGTGATAACCTAGTTCAAAATTTATTAATTTTTTCCCCTACTTATACATTTAAAAATTTTTGTCGTTCTATTTTACTGAACCCGCTAACAACCCTCGAACAAAATATTTTTGCATCATAAAAAATACCACAATTGGTACTGCCACCGAAACAAATGCAGAGGTTGCAAGAATTTCCCAATCTCCGCCTTTTGAACCTAACAACTCCCGAAGTCTTCCGGTCATAACTAATTGATCTTCAGAATTACCTAAAAATACAGTGGCTACCAATAAATCATTCCATACCCATAAGAATTGGAAAATAGCAAAACTAGCAAGAGCTGGAAATGAAAGCGGTAGTATTATCCGGATAAATATTTGAAAATCAGTAGCACCATCTACTTTTGATGATTCAATTATTTCCCGGGGTAATCCGATCATATAATTTCGTAGTAAAAATATTGCCAGTGGTAAACCAAATCCGGTATGGGCAAGCCAGATTCCTAAATAAGCTTTACCAATTCCGATAGTATTGTGAAGTTTTAATAAAGGAATCAATGCCATTTGTAACGGCACTACTAATAAACCAACAATAATAGTAATTAACAATGCTCGACCGGGAAACTTCATCCATGCTAAAGCATAAGCAGCAAAAGCTGCAACCAGTATCGGAATTATTGTTGCCGGAATTGTTACGGTTAAGGTATTTAGAAAACTTCTGCCAATTCCTTCAGAAAATAAAACTTTTTTATAGTTTTCAACTGTAAATTTTGGTGGTTCAATCGTCGTAATAAATAAACGAATACCTCGTTTACTTTCCATTTTGGTTTTTGATTTAATGATATAGTCACCATTATTAGTAACCTCAACTTCCATTGAGCGATGATCAACACTAGAATTTGGTTTAAATGCATCGGGTTTTATCGAACTTACACCAAAAGCCAAAACTTGACCCTCATTTTCCTTAAAAATATTGTCTGTTAATACATAATAATCACCATCTTTTATGGCATCTTTTAGAGGTTGACTACGAACAATAATATTTTGCTTACTATCAAATAATGCAGACCACCATCCTGAAGTTGCAATTTGATCACGATCTCTAAAAGATGAAATCAATAATCCCGCGGTAGGAAATACCCATAGAATAACAATAGCAATAATGCTAAGATTTAATGCCCAGGTTAAGGGAGCGCTACGACCTGCAATACTTTCCATTTTTTGACTTTTCTTTTAAACAGTATCTTTCCGAGAGTTATAAATATTCCAAACCATTATTGGGGTGACCAATAACATAATAATCATAGCTATGGTCGATGCACGACCTATATCATTTCCACGAAACATCCAATCGAACATTAAATTTGCTAATACCTGAGAATTCCATTGACCATTAGTCATCGCTAAAACGATATCAAAAACTTTTAACACTAAAATTGTGATAGTGGTCCATACCACTGCAATTGTTCCCCAAATTTGCGGCACCTCAATCTTCCAAAACACTTGAAAAGGAGAGGCACCATCGATAATCGCAGCTTCAATGGTTTCTTCAGAAATTCCTCGTAAAGCTGCAGATAAAATTACCATGGCAAAACCGGTTTGTATCCAAATTAAAATTATCATTAGGCAGAAGTTATTCCAAAAAGGTACAGTTATCCAAGCAATAGGTTCAAATCCAAATGATGTTACTATTGCATTTAAAATTCCAATTTGTTCTAATCCCTCACCTCGATATTCATAAATAAATTTCCAGATTACTGAAGCCCCAACAAAACTAATTGCCATCGGCATAAAAATTAATGATTTAGCGATATAACCAAACTTTACTTTATCAGTTAAAGTAGCAATAATCAAACCGAAAAAAGTCGAGCAAGCAGGTACTACAAATAGCCAAAGCATATTATTTATCATTGATTCGATAAATTTCTCATCTTCGGTTAACCATAAATAATTGGAACCCCCTACAAATTCATCTCCCGAACTATTTAATAATGATAACCAAACAGAGTTAAATACCGGATAAACTAAATAAACCCCTAATACAAATAAAGATGGAAATAAAAATAACCAAGGTCTAATAGCACTTGCACGAGTAATATTTTTTCCGGCATTTTTACCAAAAGGTGGATAAATTTTATCTAATACGAAATTAGAAAGAAAAAAATAAACAACGCAACCGGTAACCCCTGCTATTACCGTAAAAATTGCCCAGTATGCCTGCTCCATAAACTTACTTGTTATTATTAATTTAAAAAACGATTTACTAAAGCTAATAGTATAACAATTTATAAAAAATGCCCAAATAAAAAAAATTTCAGAGAAGGGTTTTGTTTAACTATGGGTTTTGCCCTCACTCTGTAATCAATTTGCTAATACTCAAGCTATTCAATATTTTTATTGAAAACGCCAAAACGACTGGAAATTTTTATTATCCAGTCGTTCAGCGGTTTTATTTACAAGTTACTTCCAAGATGTTTGAATATC
>Ga0209562_1000693_pt1 | contig 11836 bp, 5 predicted proteins | sample WorMetvacBELIZE2_FD_187399 | JGI IMG/M metagenome (GOLD analysis project Ga0209562, IMG submission 187399) | Marine gutless worms symbiont microbial communities from Max Planck institute for Marine Microbiology, Germany - Olavius vacuus BELIZE.2... | ecosystem: Host-associated > Annelida >...
GATCTAGGTATTTGTACTTGGAAGTTCTCTCCGATGCTGACCGTGCTCGGACGCATATTTTTAGTTCGTTCTTTTATCGTCGTCTGACTCAGAAACAGCTGCGGGGCATGACGGATGAGGACGCGGCTAACATGACGTGAGTGTTTCCTGACATACTGTGTGATCATGTTCTTGTGTCGAAGATTAGAACACAAGTTGAATTGCTCGTCGGTAGAGCTCGCATGCGATTAATTTTCTTAATCACACAGAACATTTTATTAACACACATTTTGAAACTGTATTGCTGAGCATGTTGTTACTGGATGCAGGGTTTGCATGCTGGTGCCTCTGTGAAATTTCACCGAGTTGAGCTCGACAGTTGACATTAAAGGACTGTTCATTTGTCAGTTACCATAAATTCTGCAGTCAAAAATTGCAGTGCATAGACTTGAACTAATTTAAATGATTAAAGGAGGTTTTTGTTGCGACATTGTGCTGCTGTTTTTATGGCAGTGCATTAAAAAATTTCAACAGAGTTAGTTTTTAAATAGTAGTTAATTCCTTAACGCATTAAAGCGCTCAATAACGCACTAATTTTCAAGCTCTACTCGGTGGACATCTTTGTTGTCTGTTCTGTTTGTTAATGTGACGTCATGTTTGATGTGTTTTAGGCAGACTCCTATCCAGAATTGTATAGTGACCTAATGTGATTATTTTTTGTAGTATATGTTAGGGTAGCAAGGTTGCTAACCAGTTGCAGATAATACTGCGTTACTACTTGCAACACTTGAAATTACCTGGATTTTGTGATCTTTGAGCTTTGTTCATTTTTGTAGCTTGTTATGTTGGCGAAGTGTTAGAATTTGCATTAGTGTTGGGCCAGTAGGTGCTTAAAAATATAGTCATACAGTGTGCTGTAAAAGTTTTTGAATAGTTATGTATCAGAATGAGCAGCATCGCTGATGCATGATAGGCAGTTGCAGTATTGGATTATATTGGATTGTCTGTAGATAAGAGCACATGGTGTCATTAGTATCATTATTACGATTTATCTTCCTTGCGTAAATTTTTTACAGTACGGTATTTTTGTGTCTGTTTAGACTGGCTCAGCGAAGACATTTGCGTGTCAAAACGTGGACAAGACATGTCGATCTGTTCAATAAGGACTTTGTCCTTGTGCCCATCAATGAAAGGTAATTCACTCAGTCATTAAGCAGTATTCGTTAGGGCAGTGGTTTAGTTCAGACATATAAACAACTCCATATTACCAGCAGAAGCATTAAAAACATTGTGAGGAGCCAGGCAAATGAAGAAAAACAGAAAACATATGGATAGACAATGTAAAAGAAGATCTGCATCAAAGAGGAAATGACATATAACATGCAGTGGAATGTGCTATAAGAAATTTGTCCATATGCTCGTGTACTTTCTAATTTTAGTACCCTTCAGAAGAGTGCCCTTACTGACAAGAGCTGAAGAGTGAAGACTTTGATATGTCTTTATTAGAACAAACAAACATCAAGTGCAAATGTTAAGTGTAGTACGACAGCAGATACAGTAATATACTTTGTTGTGCAGATTGAGCTTCGATGATTGCTGAGTCGACTCAGTTCTCTATATTGCCATCTTAACGTTAGCCTTCTGATGTGTTTATCATGTTGACTGTGTACAGCATCTTTGCAATAGCATCACACTGACATGGGTGCATTTTTATTAATAATACGATCATTATTTTTGTTCGTAACATTTGTTGGTTGGCTTTTTATTGTAAAGATCAGATAAAGTATTCCGAATTAAGGGCGAGTTATTTTTGTGATTTATTGCTGTGCTATAATCTGTCGCCACTGGTGTACCTGCAGCAGACGGTAATTTTTGTCTTTGTGAAGAGTTATGTTTGTATGGTTGGCATAGTGCTCACTGGTACTTGGCAGTCATCTGCTTTGCTGGCCTTCGTGAACCAGTCACAAATGAAGTGAAAGTGGCCGAGAAGGATCCACAGTCAACTGCTGCTGCTGCTGCTGCTGTATGTCATTACATTATACTCTTGATCAATACTCGAGCTATGTCATCAATGTGTAAAAAGTGAAATTGTGATCATCACTCATCAGTAAATCCTATTTCCTTACAGTACTAGCTGCGAGCTGTCAGATTCACAGACAGCTAAAAGACAGATGCTGTGATTGTAGTTTTTAGCAATTTTTGGGCTGTTATGTTATAATGTGTCACAAACAGTTAATTGTGTTGTCTTTATTTATCGTATATACTCGCGTATAAGCGGACAATTTTTGGCTGAATTTTAAGGATAAAGCTTTGGGGGTCGGCTTATATGCAGGTCATGCCACATCATACATTAACGGCCAGAGTCAGTGCGGCATGGACCATTAGTAAGCCATTAGGCCTTCCTTCATGCAGTTGTGGGAGGGCGCACGGCGGGCGGTGGGACCACACACAGACAACTGGTTAGCAGTTAAGTTATCCACTGTAACTTGACACCACTCTAATACTCACACCGTGCAAGGCCATCATTCAGCCAAGCCACACACGAGCTGTCCGGTGCTTGCTGTAGTCATTGTTGTGAACTCATTAACACTCATGCATTATCAGCGCACTGATCTAGGGTACTCGTTCGGTGCCAATTTTCGTTACTGGCTTATACGCGAGTGACTAATTTTTGCCACATTTTCAGCTGCGGGAATGGGGGTCGGCGTATACGCGAGTATACACGGTAATGTTTTCTCTGTATCTTCTTGCATTGTTGAATAATTACCACAGATGACTGAGTACACCACAGTTCGTTGCATTTCACTCATTCAGTTTGCATGCATTATTGTTGAAGTGGAAATGGTGGAAGGGGAATTTGAAAGACATGTTTGCTTCTGTCTGTTATCCTGTGATTTTATATCAGAATGTTGTATTTTCACTGTTCGAGACAAATGCATTTGCACCGCAATCTAGCTATTCTGAACGTGGTAGTCAGTGTAATTTCCGGGATGGAGGTGTATTATTGTTAATGTTGAGTGAATGTGTAATACTAGCAAAAAAGTGTTATTATTACAGGATGGTGAAGTTACCGAGGGCATCGACCACAGTGACCAGCCTGTGAAGATTGAACCAGTGGCTAATGTTGAAGACGCCAAGCCGTCCTTCAACCGGTTAGTTAATTCATACAGTATTTACGCTACATCATTATTTGTCTTATTTCTGTAGCTCAGATTTGTTGTATATTCAAGGTACTGTGTGGATAATAGAAGTCTTTCTTTTAGTTTGATGAATGTCAAGTGCTCACCATGTTAACTGCAACATACTGCAGCCGTCACTAGATGTAAAGTTTCTGTGATGTTTCATTTTCTCTTATCTGTGTGAAGTAATTAAGAAATAAAGAAAAACACAGTATTGACGAGTTTTTGCTATTGCATTCTGGAATACGTTGCTGTTTTGTTGTGTAGTCACTGAAGTGTGAATTATCTGCTGTAATTCTGCTCTTATTTTTTATAATTTGGCACCAATATTGCATATTATAACTGGACTGATGTGTGTGTGACAGCAATAACATAAATTGCTTTGAATATGTCTGCAGGCCATGCATTCTCATCTTTGATTCTCTGATGATGAGTCCACATTATGGTGTTGTGCGTACATTACGAGAGTACGTATACATTTGCAATATATATATATCTGAGTGGAAGAGTGCAATTTGCACATTTTTATGCTTTTTTACAGTGGAAGTTGGGAGTCAATTTATGCGAGTGCCTGTTGGATCGGCAAAGATCAGCAAAGATGCAACATGCCATTAACAAGTTGCCTGCTGCTCTTAGTGGATAAATGGATGTACACATTAGAAAAGATTTTGCCCGAGATGGTTGTCACTTCTGGAATGTCAAATTGCTGTTACAGCCAAATTCGAAGGCAGCTGTATGAAAATGGGGACTGGGGACTCCATCGGGCCATAGAGATAAATATCACACAGTTTAATTGCAACTTTGAAGTTATATTTTGCTCAAATTTTGGCACAGTGTGCAACTAATGGACATCTACCCATATACAAGTGTTATTAAAATTGGATGAAAGAATGTGAATAGACGGACGGACGGACGAACGTTTTTAGCTGTTTAATTACGTCATCACTCCGAAGAAGTGACAACGGACAAATGATAGTATTTACATAATAAAACCGTGAATATCCTTGATAATTTTCTGTAAAACATGTAATGAAGCATGTGTAATGCTTTCTGCACTATGCTGTGTTCGCAGTGTTAATACAGTTCTTGCATATTGCCAGTCTTGTCATGCACATGATGTGTATCCAAGTGAAAGTGTTTTGCTGTCATCTTTAGATACATTTTACGACTTTTAAATGCATAATCTCCTATACAGTTTTATGACTGTTAAACGGCACCGTATAGTTCTTTTTTGCTTCAAGTGAGTAAGTACCATGTTGTTGAGATGTCGTAGGAGATGTGCATGTGTCAAAAACATTGGAACTGCCTGTACGTTGACATAACTAGCGGTGGTCCTTCTGCAGGTATCTCCAGGAAGAGTGGAATGCACGGAAGTGCAGCAGTGATGGTGAGAGAGAGTTCAACAAGGACAACATGAGAGGACACTGTGTCAAATGTCCTCAACAGTCAAACTTCAGTGACTGTGGTATCTACATCCTTCAGTATGCAGAGTGTTTCTTCACAGTATGTATCAACCCACTTCTGTTGTAATCTCAGAATTTTCACGTTTGTTTTACTGTATTTTATAGAGCATTGAAAACAAAACAACAGACAAGAGAGTTATTTCTGGTTATTTAGAATATTCTGTCGACAACCTCTTGCCCTGAAATCTAATTTAATCTAAGCTGGATATTTTAAGTGTTGCCTAAATAGCGGATACTACAGTGTATCTCAAGCTCCAGCAGAGTTTCACAACGTATGGAAAATGTGAAATAGAATGTTCGAGATGCGTAGAGCGGTCGGTTCCTTCTATTGTTTTCTGTCATTTGTGAGCACTTGCAGATAGGGATGAGAGGGTTTCATTGAGCCATTAGGAGGCTCGGTGCAGAAACCAGCCAAACGTCTGTTGGTGTACTGTTTCAGCAGCTGCATTCAGTCAGTGCAGGCAAGGTTACTTGTCTGGTGTTGCCCTCAGAAGAGGACCAAGAGATCGCGGTCCTCTCACAGATCTTAGTTGTCGTCATTCACACTCCATCACAGTCGTCATTCGTACATGATGTCCTCTAGCTTCAGTTGCTGTGTATTTGTGTGTACTTCCTAACCTGTTCACTGGAGATCTTGTCTTTCCAGGAGATGTACAGAATTTTTCTGAGCCATCTGTGATGTGATGCTTCGAGGTTATTTTTAGTGACGTTTTTTCAATTACCATGTTTCAACACAGTACAAGGACTAAAAATTCACACGTCTTCACTTCTGTAGACAGGATATTGCTAGCACAAAGTCTACTGTGACAGATTACACAGTGCAGTCAGTTGCTGTAATTCTAATGGTGTTACGTATTCATAAGTTTTGATATTTCTTGAGCTGTTTTCTCTCTTATTTTGCAATTAAAATGTGCGATTGTCTTGCAGACACCGATCACAAACTTTTCATTTCCGTTTGCACCACTGGTCGACTGGTTTCCCGAAGCCGACGTGCTGAAGAAACGTGAAGCATTACGCCAGCTGGTGCTCAGCCTACAGTCTCGGCTCAACCCAGACCTGCAGTGTGACCTACAGCAGGGCACGGTACCAGCTGCTGCAGTGATACCTGAAACTTCAGTCAGTGACATGTCTATCAGCAGTGCTGAAGATGCTGCCGTGTTAAACGCTGTTGCAGCTACGTTGGATGCCAACAGTGACAACTTATTACAGACTAATTCAGAGCAGTGTGACGCCAGTGAACATAAGTTGTTGGAGGTATCTGTGAATCATATATCTGCACCAGTGCTGCCTGTTCGAGATTGCTTCCCTAAAGATGATGTGAATGATAATGATAAATCTACACCTGCTGTGGCTGATGATGCTGAAATGGCTGACTCAGTGACTGCACAGACTGTACCTGCCTCTACATCTGTTGCAGGTAGTAATTCATTAGGTATCGGTACATTAACGTCATCTGAACTGCCTCTATGCCTCAGTTCCAGAAACTCAGAAATGATAGAGGCAACAGTATCTGATGGGGTCTGTCATGGGGAGTCAGTCTCCACGTGCAGCTTTGTGGCGATGACTTTACCGGGTAGAAGTGATCATTCCGTTGTTTTGCCTGTAACCAGCTGTGGACATTTGGCTAGCAAGCATACTAGCAGTGTACCGGTTGCTGAGGCTGAACCTATAGCATTATCCACTGACATTACAGTTGCCACTGAGAGGCCCGGCACTGCTGTTGGCAGTGGCAATGGTGTGTGTCGAGTGTTAGATGCAGACAGGTAGCACACGGAATGTCATTTTGCATGTGCTGCTGCTTATTTATGAGACATAGTTTTGGGTAATTTTACCGTATAATGTTTGTTATCATTTTTGCGATTTAGTATTATTGTGATTATTATTTCAGAGGAAAAGTCAAAGCAGGGGTTCTTAAGCATGGTGCCTGCACCGCCAGGAGTCCGGGGACTGTGGGAAGAAGTCACATTCAGTGCAAAACGTCTTTTATAACATAACACAGTTTATTGAAACTTTTATAGTCAATTTTAGTATTGACATGGAGAAGCGTTTTCTCAAATTAAATTATTAAACAGTACAGGACAGTTGTACTGATTATTTGAGAGGTCATCAGCAGTTAACTTACAATAACACCGTTAGTTGCTTGACTTATTAACCGTTATGTAGCTCAGATATGGGTGCAGGAACCGAAAAAATAAGAATCACCGAGTTAGTGTGACTGTGAAGATTCATTGTGATATATGTGGTTAACTTGTTAGAGAGTGAAGCGTGTGGATCGGAACGTAATGCTGTAGGCAGATCACAGACGTACAGTTCTGTGGTTATGAGACGACTGCTGTAAACCGCATGCTTACTGTATGTCAGTGTTATTTTGTGTTGACATGATATTGTTCACTTTGTACGGTGGTGACTTTGTCACAGGGTGCATAGATTTAGTGTAGCAGTACCAAGATTCATCAAGATAAGTTTTCTTTTTTACACATGCCCTGCCCACATGATGTCATGAGTTAAGGTGAGAATTCTTTGTGCGATACATTTCAATATAGCAACTGCGAAACGAAGACAATATTACGTACATATATGTGACAGTATGTACACGTAATTAACAACATTTTTGGTTAGTTTTTCTTACATATTTGCAGGCAGAGTGCAGATTTTTACCGTGCTGCATGGAATGCAGACGCGGTCTAGTGATGACATTTCTGTCTGTCTGTCAAACACGTGCATTGTGACAAAACGGAAGAAAAATCTGTCCAGATTTTTATACCATGCGAAAGATCATTCAGTCTAGTTTTCTGAGAAGAAGAATGGTAGGTGAGGGGCGATCCCTTCTATCTGAAATTTTGGGTCAACTGGCCCCCATTGTAGCGAAATCGCCGATTTTGAACCAGTAGCTAGTAGTGCCTCAGCCATACGACCTAGCAAAAAAAAGTTCAATTAACACTAATAGAAGTCCATTACGCACTTTCCAACAAGCCTAAGATGATCACCGTATGTTGCCCCTAAGTCCAGCAAATGGGGGGAGGGGGGCTCAAAAACGCAAAACTGCCGTTTTTTCTCCAAAATCGCACTTCGCTTGAAGAACGTCTGCTACAAAGTTTCTTCGTGTGAAAACTGTCAGCGGCAGAGTTGTAGGGCATTCATTTGCCCAACTATTCATGCAAAAGGTGGGGACGTACCCTTCTACCTGAAATTTTGGGTTAAAGTGACCGCATTGGAGCAAAATCACCGATTTTCGATCTACTGTAGAACACTATTTTTTCACTGCATCTTAATTTCGCGATTTTTTTATGTAGAAAATTCCCTGCATTTTAATTTCGCGGATTTTCCAGTTAGTCCTATTTTGGCACGGCTGCGCTGATCGTATATTGCGTAGTCGCCGCGCTTTTTCGATACCACACTGTGTACAGGCCTAACTGCATCATTGGCGGCTGCAAACAACTGACTTCATTTCAGCGTTCTGCTGCTTGTCAGGGTCTGGCAAGCTGGCGACCTCTGCTTTTTTAGCCACCGAAGAATAGACATCTCGTGATCAAAACTAATGAAACAATTTTTTTAACGAAAATTGCTATCGTAAAGCGGCGTGTTATTGTTTACAATCACGTTACGGAAGTGTTGATATGCTCAGAGCCGTGTATTAGAACTAATACACGGCTCTGGATATACTCTGCCAAGACTTATGGTGATGGGCCATTTCTAAAAATTCGCGTGTATTTAATTTCGCGATTTTTCTCAATTCGCGAAAATCGCGAAAATTTCATGCTCGCGAAATATACATGGTTTACAGTATTTTCGTTCGTAGAGCCTCAGCCGTACGACCTAGCAACAAAAGTTTAATCAGCACTAATAGGAAGTCCACTACGCGCTTTCCAATGAGCCCAAATGGACATCGTACGTTGTCTCTAAGCCCCCAAAGGGTGGCTCAAAAATGCAAAATTTCATAAATGTGAACAGTAAGCTGCGATAACTCCGAAACGGCATGAGATAGGATGTCAGTTACTATTAATCACTAATAGGAAGTCGCATACGGGCTTTCGAATGATACCTACCTCGATGACCTTGAATGACCTTGAGCGGCGTAATAGCCCTTATTTTTGCGTTTTTTACCGAATGCGATTGCTTTGCATCCCCAATTACATCATGGTGGTTGAAGACAGACCTATAATGTCTGTAAAATATTGTCTCCCATTTACAGTCTTCCACTTTTGGCCATAACTAACCCACCCTGCAGCGCGGTCTCTCTGTGATAGCTGAGCTACTTGTTAATGTTTATATACACTGCTCTAAATGACACAATTGATCTAGTTTGTTTGTCTTTCATGAGGTTTACCTGGGATGAGTCTGATAGTTTGTCACAGTGGTGGTTAAATAACATTTGTGAATTGGAATAACATCTAAGTATTGTCTGTAGCAAAACCACACACATAGGGCATTGTGTTTCTGTTATTTGAAACTTGTGTTGTGTTGGATCCTGTAGAAAATGGGCTATAAATATTTTTGACTCCCTGATTTACAACATGCTGTGATTTTTATCTTACATGGTATTTGGATGTGAAGCAACATATGGCTTCTACCTTGCAGTAGTCCGTTGATTTGTCTGTTAAAATTCTGTATTCAATTAATTTATATATTTTGATTTTGCAGCTAAAAATGGCACATTTTTATATCAACAGGTAGCAACTGGCGACCAGTTGTAAGATTATTGGTTACTGTGTGTAATTATACTTAATAAGTAAACAAGATGTTCTTTTTGCATTGTGTTTTGAACTCGTTACGTAATAATATGTAGTGAAAAAGATGATTATCTAGAAATAAGAATAAGGTAACACAGAAACGGTATGGATTGGATAAGTTTGCCAACTTGTTTTGCTCTTTTGTCATTTTGTCTTTTATGGCCTTGATCTGTACGTAAAAACTTGTTGCTGCATCTCTTGTGCTATGAAAACCAAATGCTGCTATTGAGATATTGTTTTTTTTTACTTTTTTGTAAATGTGACATTTGCATTTTGATCTTGGAAGGCCTTGGCATGGACTTAAAAGTTAACCGTTTATTTCTCTGAATAAGATATCCTGTTGTCCAAATTAAAATATAGTCTTGATTTTTTAGTTATACATAGTTGGAAATAGGCACAAGTGATAACGAAGTTCATATTCTTCAACACGACAGAAGCAATAGAAGTAAACAATAACAAGTGTTTTGAACAGCCTTCAAATGGAGTTCACTAGTGCCTGTACATAATGTACGCTTGAGCGAAATTGGACAATCCACGGCTGAATTATTGATAATTTTGCGAATTTTTATACACGTTACGTCACTGTGACTTTTACATTTGACCTCTTGACCTTGAACTCTTACAGCACTTGTGTCATTCGTTCAACTCTGTATAAAATTTGAGCGAAATCGAATAATCCATGGCCGAGTTATTGACCATTTAGCACGTTTCCGCAGTGAAATTTTTGGGGAGGTAGCTGACAGAGCTTTCTCAGTAGTGCATGGACACAACTTCACCAAACTTGACAAGGACATCGGGTGATAATCGCAGCATTGAACTTTTGTTTTAGACTTCCGAAATCTTGCTGCATTTTCAAACGCAGGTGGCTCATATAGTTGAATGATGTTGATACTACGCCAAATTTTGCATTTTTTGGCCCCCAGTGAAAATTAGGGGAGGGGCGAGTGCGATCTCTGGAGCAATTGTTGGCGCTTTACCTAGGCTACGGCTGAACCTCCGGAGTACATTTTATGACCATCCACTGCGCGGCTATTGAGCGCGGTGTATTGATAAAAAATAGAGAAATAAAGAAAATAAAGTTCATGTGTAAAACTAATAAGGCCTTTGACATACTATGTTGGGCGGCCTAAAAACGAATAAGAAAATCCGGGTGTAGTACTCGTACTCGTACAGGATTCATTTTTAGAATTTTTACGGTCTAGCGGCTAGCCAGAGTTCGCTGTTCGCCAATCGCCACACATCTCGAGCTGTTTGGATGAATAGACAGATCAATGAGAGTCTGATATGTCTTCTTCATTATATATTCTATGTGTTGTTGTTTTGTAAACTTGTGCTAATTTATAAAAGTTGTTGTTAGTAACTATCTGGCAGTGTACATGAAACGCGACTGTCTCGATCTAACTGGTGTACGACGACTGCAACATTCTGCTTCTTACTGTGTTGTTCGGCCAAGGTATTGTAGGGAGTTTCGGGTCTAGTCCAGAAGCGCACCTCACGAGAACGCGAGAATGGCCTAACCCTAGCCCTAGCCCTAACTCTAACCCTAACCCTAAAAACCATTCTCGTGAGGTGCGTTTCTGGACTAGACCCGGGACTTTCTGCAGTACAGTGGCGTAAATAAAGTTTGTGTCACCGACCAATCATTTGAATCATTAGCCGTGGTGGGGTGACGGAACAACTGACACGATCATCTGTGTAATTACGACCGGCAGCGTGAAACAGTTGTTAGCGGTCGACATTTTATATTTATACTTTATTTCGCAAGAATGCAGCAATACAATACAATCAACTAATAGCCTAACACTGTAAAATCGACAAACACAAGTGAAAATTATTTGTACTTTAACACCAGCTGATCACTGTATATGAGAGACGAGTACTAATGCATATAAACGTTCAATTTTACCGGTTGGCAATAAGAGACCTCTAGGTTCTACTCAGCTAACGGCCGTGTATATTTGCGTATATGCCAGTCTTTCGGAACGTCTTGCAACACACTGACACAGCCTATGAAACAGCTGCGTACAGTAAGAAACGCCCGCCAACCATATTGTGTTTAACAGAATGTTTCTGCATTTTAAATTACTTTTCGACTTTCTATTCGTAAATGAAGTATTTAGCTTTTTGTACCGATCGTCATTTGATGGTTTTTGCTCAACCTCGAGAGAGACGGGCGATCATGTCAACACGACAGCAAGTACCAGTAGCATGTATGCAGTCACAGCATCGCCACGTCGTTGCTTCTCGCCGCCGTTGCCTGCCTCTCCTTCACATAGTGGATGTAGACCACCAACTCTGGTCCTGCTGTCATCATCGAGCCGGCGGTAGTGGCAGTAGCGGCGACGAGGCAGTTTTGTTGGTGGTCTGTATTGTTGACTGGTGTGGCATCTATATACTAATAATCCCTATCTTGTGTGTTTGTGTGTTTGACTGGCACTCCATTGGCCGACGCCTGGCTGTCAATCAGTCTGCATATACGTATGAG
>Ga0209562_1000694_pt1 | contig 11833 bp, 7 predicted proteins | sample WorMetvacBELIZE2_FD_187399 | JGI IMG/M metagenome (GOLD analysis project Ga0209562, IMG submission 187399) | Marine gutless worms symbiont microbial communities from Max Planck institute for Marine Microbiology, Germany - Olavius vacuus BELIZE.2... | ecosystem: Host-associated > Annelida >...
GTTGTCATCATGAATGACGTCATGAATGACAACATGGCGGCCTTTGGGCAACAGACCAATCAGCTATCAGGACGTGGCCTTGCATGAATATTGTAATTTTCACGCATAATTTAGGCAACTCCCCTATACAACATGAAAAGTACATAAAATAAGTTCAACCAGACATGAAAACAAAAAATGAATTTCACATTCTGACAAATAAATAACTGCAGAACACAGAGAAAGCCTAATGCAGTTTGCAGATATATAAGACATTACTTCTTACAGTAACACGACACTGTAAACCTGCTGGTGAGTCTTGTATATCTCAAACATGCTGCGTAGAATGCATATCTGGGCGTCATCTGATGTCTTCGAATCTTTCGTAGACCCGAGTGTCTTCAACAGAGGATGAAACCTGCAGAACACCATTCACGTTCTTACTCGTGACTATATAATTAGAGAATAACAATTTACACAATATATTCAGACACCAGTGCGCTCCATCATATTAGGCCCGCCCTGACGGAATCTATGGCTGCAACTTTGGGTGCAATTCAGGTTGGACTACTCCAACTACATTATGCATGGAATGTCAGCATCCAACATGCACAAACTACAGTCTGACCAACATTCTCTCACTTGTGTCGTTCTGCTTTCTCTTCGCCATCTTTCAGCAAGTGAGCGACTTAGTTACATCCATTGGCTTCCTGTCCACCACCGAATACAGTTCAGAATCGCTACACTTGCCTATAAGACCTTAGCAACCTGTCAGCCATCCTATCTTTATAATCTCCTCCAAGTACACCAGCCATCACGGGCTCTGCGTTCTTCAACCCAGAAATTTCTCCAGGTGCCATACTTATCCACTGACTTCGGTCGACGCGCCTTCAGCTACAGCTCTCCTGCAACATGGAATTCAATTCCTACTTCGATCAAAAACTGTTCCTCCCTATATACAGCTTCAAGCGCCACCTCAAGTCTCACCTCATTGCCCAGCTCATTAACAATTAACATACCCTGTCCGGCCACCTGGCGACTGCCTGTGCCTCCAATTCATGATTCATAACGATGTGCACGTTATAAGTGTTCTTCTTCTTCTTATTATTATTATTAGATCCAATATATTGTGATGGCGCACTAATTTTACCATTATATTACTACGGGTCCTAAGAGATAATATCGCATTATATAAGTTACCAGTCCAATCAGAATACCGATAATGCACGTAAATGAACAATTTCATGTATACTCACTTAGCTATTGCAGCAAACGTGTGACTAAATGACTTTGATGACAGGAACAGAAGAGTCTGAACAAAAGCGTCAATTTTCAGCGGATCATAACCTACAAACATACAGGCCACATCTGATATGCTGTAAGACTTGTAAAGCACAAGTGTACTTCCCATGAAGACATCAAGTTGCTGTTGCAGTGTTTGCTGAGCTCAGACTGCATCTCATAAGTCATGTAACATGCTCAACAGGCAGTCGGCACATCTGCACATCATCCTCTGGTGACACTAACTCAGCTACATCAACTGTCACAGTGCTACTGATGACAGAAAGCAGTAGACATATATGACACGTCTCCAGTCACCCAGTCATATGCAGTGAGCATCCACGTCTCAGAAGATTATGACAAGACACATACTGCCAGTGACAGATACATGCGGGCCAGTTCTTCAGCCGATGGCTACTCCACATCTTCTTAGACATGCGTACCATTACACTGTGGAGAGAGTATTCGTTACTTCAGCAGAGCTGATCAACACCAGCGGAAAGGTGTAGAGATCAGTTGCAACATTAGTGAGTCACTATGAGAAGTAGTAGTGGGACAGCTCACAGAGGACGAGTGACTCTTAAATGCCACCCTGCAGCAATGACTGGCATCCAGGCAATTCTGGGGTAATACCGAGGTCACCAGGGCTATTGTGATAATTATGACGATGATTATGCTTCACCAGCATCATTCTTTACTGCATCAAAAAGGCAGCATACAGAAAGATACATGTACAATGTGAAATACAAATATAATACACTCACAGAAAAACTCCTAAAATACACACACACACACACAAAATACACCAGTCACAAAAACTCTTATTATAACTTATGCATTCTCCAAACAACAAGGTTAGCATGAAGTTCAGCCAAAACGGAACACAAAACCATCACACACCAGACGACAAATCACATGTGCAAAAAGTTCTCAAAGTTGCTGGCTTTGTACAACATTATGTATTCTTATTGGCGCATGCTGATATTACACTAAACTAGTAAGTAAGTAAGTAAGTTTATTAAACACTCCTGCAGCTGTGCAGCTGAACAGATCAATACTGGAAAAAGTATTGTTGCTTAACAATGCTTCACAAACCGAGTGGGTCACTCATTGGACTTTGCAAATCAAGCAGAATTTCTTCGGCTTCAATCACTGAACACTTTGATCGAATTGCTTCTTTCAACTTGTTAGCAACCATCACACCTGGTTGTGCTCCTACATACAGCAAAACACAACAGTATGGCGAACTGGTGACGTCATTGAGTTCTTTGACTTTTCCAAGCTAAACCATTCAAACTCAAGAGACATCATTTTATGTGGATCAACAATTCTTGTGACTTTCTCTACTTTCCTGACCACTTTCAACAACTGACTGTTGCTTTAATGTCAATACGACTGTAACAACTGTAAATGCTGCCAATGTTGTCAGTCACTACAACACTTAGTTTCTAAGCAAAAAGTAAAAATTTACTAAAATTTACCAACTACTTGTAACAGGTAATTACTCAACGAAAGCAACTACAGAATTAAGCATAACAGATGTTACAGTAACTCATGTTCAAAAGCTATTAGGATTAAAGCTATACAGCTGCAACAGCAGTGCTTTGCCTTGTCACACAGTGCAGTGTTATAAACAAGGATTAAAACAACGACTGTAAACAAGAGCAGCGAGAGATCCATACACACCGTCACGTTCGTACTTGTAATGTGGTGCCGGCTTTGCTGGAACCAACTTACTGAAGTCTGCTGGCACGATTTCTGACACACGCTGGTGATAAGACAACCTAACCAATGTAAACCACGCCTTCTGTTAACAGTACTAAAACTGCCACCTAGTGACTGTTAGCTGCATCATCTTTAACACTGTGTCATGGATAACGCATTCAGTATGTTCAAGTAGCATATATAAAGCTTTAATAAACAAGTAATTCTTTTAAAAATATCTGCATCATTTCACATTAAATACTAGTTAAACGTTTGTCAAAAAAATCATAATTAACAAAATACCTGGTTCTAAGTCAATTTATTAATCAGTTAAATTTTGGGATCAATAACAACCACAGACTTACACATATATATTCTAGATACCATACCTCCTGTTCACGTCGTATCAAATCATGTGAGCACTGATAAGCTTACCACTGCAAATGGCAAAACGTTTACGTCGAGTTCAGCCAGTGGCAGTAGCCAATCAGGTTAAAGCACGTCAGTCACCGGTCGAGCGTGCTATAACGTGGCTACTGAGTCTGGCTGAGCTCGAAGTAAACCTTGCGCCATTTGCAGTGGTAAGCTTTGCGGAGGCTTCATTATTTTCGAGCAGTGCTGCTGCTATGACAACCCTATACTACTTTTTAATCAATTACAGTTACTTTACCAAACTCTATACATAAAAAACAATAACAGGAGTGCAGTAAACTACCCAAATACTTAAGTCCCTAATAAACAGAAACATCACAAACTACAGACCTCATGCACTTCAGTAAACTTTCCTTCACAAACTTTGGCTTGGGCATTTCTGGGTCCACAGTAAGACAGTCGTTCCAGTCATCCCAACTCCACTTGAACTGGAAGTTGCTCAGATGATAAGAAAACCAGTTTGCAAAGCTAAACAGTTACACAGATGCAGCACCAACAAAAACCAATTATAACATCACATATGAGCTGCTGGCATTCATAATGTAATCTACTGTTTAACTGTAATGTTTGACAGACAGAACTACCCACAATAGCTATTAAGCTATTATACAGATGAGAGAATTTCTTTAGTGTGCCGAGTTCCAACACTTACACGTATACAAGTATTCTACACAATGTCTCAAAAACTGGACCCATTTAAAATAACTTCAATAAATCTATACGCAGACCAATATTAATAATTTTGGGCACAAATAATCACATAATCTTCAGCTCTAGCATATTAAAAGAATGTTTACAAACATTATTGCCTGATACAGTCATAAAATGTTTATACAAGATGTAACAAAAAACACCTAGTGTTTTTTTCCATTCGCAGTATACAACTACCTGCTACTGTTGATAAAATGATTTTTTAATGTGACCACCTAACAACACGACATCGAGACTCTGGCACAGAGACATACAGTACACACGTCATACTTACCGCTCAATGCAGGAAGTGTTCATAGTGTCCAGTTTCTCATACAGAATCTCTGTTGCCTGTGCAAGCTGAACAAGAGTTAAGAATAGCACTGATGAGGAACCAAGTTTTCTCAAACTGAAAAGCCACATTCTAGCCCTAACATCTCTAGTTTAGCAGTCTCTAGTTTTGGGGCTGAAAAATGGTTGTTACCAATTTCTGAATATCTGTTATGAGAGAGGGGAGGTATATTCTTTGTAACAGACTACAAAAGCACACTTCGGGTCAACATATTCACCGCTTAGTGCAACTGTAGCAAGTGCAAGTGTTTAGAGTTGTTACAGTGGCATTGCAGGCTCAGACAAGCTATCAGGTGGCTGCCAATGATCTTGTCACGCACACATTTAACAGTAGACAACTTGCAGTGTTTCCTCTTACAAGTGTCCCTCTGAAGCATTCGATGTACAGTAAATAGACTTTCATTTTTTCACACTATAACATCATGTCACATATAAACAAACACATCTTACACACACACAAATAAACAGAATAAAATTTATGTAAAAATAATTGGAGTATGACAATGAGTTATATATATAATCAAAAGATACAACTTGTGGCATTGAACTCGGCTGCAGTTTGCATAATTCAATCAACAATGAGCCGTAGAAGAGATCAATATATGGTGGTTTCGGAAGGCGGAACAGCTGTGCAAATACGGCCTGTATACACCGTTCATACAAACGAATGTCACATAAACGACAGTTCTTGTCATGTTTCTCCTGTCATCTTGTCTCAATTCTGTTTTACAATAACGCAGTTTCTTATGCAGACCGACTTCAATACTCAAGTAAGTAAAATTTGTAAAAGTAAAATTCAGAATAAGAACTGAAGACTGCTGAAACAACTGCACAGAAAGACAATAACAGACAAAAATCTACGTACACATACACGTGGACATGACAAGAATGAAAAGAGAACGACACATCATACGCCATTCAACAGCTAGTGAGTAACTGTAGATAATGACTAGTCAGACCATATACAAACCTCTACAATCATGTAGTTCAACGGGATTTCTGATTTCATTGAGACACTCACCAATGCCTCAGCACTAAACATATGCATCATCATACATCAAATGCATGTGTAGTATTTACCACATTGGCCACCGAACGATAATATATACGCATAAATATCACATCCGAAAATGTGAATATAAATTAGCTGAGTTCAACACCATATTTCATGAGTGTATTATGTTACATTCGTACTGGAACAGGCAACAAGAATAGTAAACTCTTGATATTCACACATCACAATAGCCAAGATTACAGGGCTACATATACAAATTAAACTTCACCATTTCATCAATAAAATATGTCAGTGTCAACATCTTTAAGCAGCTGATATATACATACTCAACACTTAAATGTTTCAGTACTGAAGTGAACACACAGAAACACTTAATCTGATAAATGAGGACTTCAGTCACAGACATATGAGCGAATGATGACACTGTTAAGATGACATACACTGTGTTCCAAAAAAGTGACGCCAAAATTCAAATCACTATAACTATGTCACATCTTATCAGAATTAATTATCCTCTTAGCAGTTTTAATTTGACGCTACAGGGTCTGCAGACAGGAAGTTCGGCAGCAGCAGAGAACGTACGGTCTGCACAACAAATGTCTGTGCAAATGGCGACCATTTTGATCACAAACTGTAACTGATGGTATTGTGTACGAACTGCTAAGGCAACTTTTCCATATTGGAAACTTCTGTTTTTGAGTTTGATTTTTCAAACAGCTGTTGCTCAAAAACTGTGCGGTGATTTTGTTGAAATTTGCAACGTTTGCACCAGAAAGGTGATAATTAAAGCTGCTAAGAGGATATTTAATTCTGATAAGATTTGTCGTAGTTATTGTGATTTATATTTTGGCATCACTTTTTCTGGAACACAGTGTATAATGTTTGTGCAGGTGCTGTCTTACCATCTCTTCTTTTCATTTGAATATCTATGAAGGAGTCCATCAAATTCCTGCTCAAGTACCCAACGATCGATTGATTTCAGCTCGGGCCATGCAGGGCCCTGCAACATCAACTATGTGTCAAACTACTCTCCCAACTTCTCCACCCTTAGTCCGTCTCATACTGCTAATGTGGACATCCGCCACAGTCACAGTTCACTGCTGCCAGAGAAATATAACATGATCCATGTGAGTTGTTTCAACATAAAAAACAATTCTCAGATCTCTTCGATTCGTAGATTTCACCGTATCCAAAGTTTTGACTTTCTGACGGAACAGAAATATGATTACGATAATAATTATGACTATTTTCATTATTTGGCACATTAAAAGATATCAATTTTGTGAAAAATAAACCACGACAGAGAGATAAAGATGGCTGAGATTCTGATGGGGACTTAAGCTTACCATCGCTTTCTCTCTAGACGATGATAGTTTATGAGAAACTGCAGCTTCTCTTCGATAATGTATCGTTCTATAGAGTGATATGCAGGCAATGGTGCTGAACCCTGTGAAAACCACCAGGAAACTTCCTCAGTAACCGAGTTAGCCACTGGCAGAACAGAGTATAATATAAGACCAAAGCATTTTACAGCAACAGAAAAATGCTAAAAATCAGGAAAAGGTGAATATAATGTGAAATGAAGGTGTGGAGTCTAACAAAGTGCCAAAGATATTGTAATTATTCCAAAGCTTTACCATTTCAGCTCACTAGTGAGAATACCTACTCCACAAAATTTGAACAAAATAACGACGATGGGATCATTTAGAAAAAGAAACATTTCCAAATGACAAGTTGGCAAATGCAAAGTATGCCCCTTGTTTTATCAGCGAGCTAATGTTGCTACATTTTTATGTTACAACTGTTGCCATCCTTCTTACTTATCCTTTGTTTATGCCACATATCACAATGTTTTGCCACTTTTTGCAGTCATTCTCAAAGGTGAGTGAACCAATCTGTATCAAATTTGGAACAGACATGGGCCAATCATCGGTGCTTTGCAACATTCATTTTAGATTTCAGACATATTGCTGCAATTTGAAACACCAGTGATCGCGTTACACACTCCTAGAGGTGAACGCCAAAAAAGAAGAAGTGACATAAAGAAACTGCATCAAAATTATGGATTTTCACCCCCAGTAAAATTTAGGGGAGAGAACAAACATCGAAGTAAATAATTCTTCAAGTTCAGTCTAAAACTTAAGGCTTGACATACTTTTAGTAGGGGCCACTTAACAAGCTGAGAAATTAGGAGCCGAGTAAAAAAAGATATGACAGTAGCAAAACATGCAGGCGGCCTTAAACATATGATGACAGACAATGCCAAGTAGTTTATCTTAGATCAATTATTCACTAAAAATAACTACAAACTAGAGCACAAAAGTTAGTGAGCAAGTGTTATCAAAAACATTACAATAAGTGTATGTGTATGAATATGAAAATAATGATAACGACCAAAAGACTAATGACACACTGACCTCTGGGACATCAGAGTAATCAAACAAGCGAAAGACAACAGACGGCAGGGGATACACGGTGTCCTGGCCGTGAGTTGGCAGCACAATCAGTGGAATTGGATGCTGGATAGCGTCACACAGCGAACCTTCAAAAGTGATATATGGCCGCAGTATGAACCGCTCAGACCAACTGTTCTTGCGCAGACTCTGGATTTGTGTCCACAGACTTTCAAGATACTACAATATTAACGAATAAACCTTGGTATTACATAAATGCTATTTATAAAAAGTTATAACATTTAAAGAAATTTTTCACGTTAGCATGTGCACGATTACTAGAAGGGAGAATTCAAGCAGCTATCCCAGGGGTCTTTGACTGGGGGTATGAGGAACAAAATCTGGAAGTACGACTCAGTTTCTGTTTGTTATTATTATAAACAGGGAAACTAAAGGGACATAGTTGCAAAGAAATGCTGCAGGTGCACTAATAATCTTGCTTCTAGCTGCACAAACTGATTGTCTCGGTAGCAGAAGAGTGTACAGTAATGCCAAATGGTGTATGAGGTCAGTGTCGTTGACAATCAGTTGAAACTCTTCAGCTTAGACACTAACAACTGTTGTTAGTTAACACATTTTAGACAGCATATCATTGAGCACCCATTCATTACTTACAGCAACAAACATCTACTGACCTCTTCTGACTGAGTGGAATCGTCATTCGACCAGACTCGGAGTGCCGTTACGTGAATCTTCTGTCTCTTTCTAGTAAACACACAAAAAATTTTAATACTACATAATTTACCATTTCACAAGTTCATATTCACAATAACAGAAGAATGTTATGATACAATGAAGTCTTCACAATGCACCTCATGCACTACACACAACACTTCACATCTCGGTAATTTATACTTATAATGCTACTGCATACCAGCAATACTTGCATATTTTACATTCAGGATAATTCAGAACATGAACATGTACAGCTACTAAATATGTACATAAAATCTATACTAACTGAAGATAGGCGCCAATCTGGGAAAGAAGACTGTCTAAGTCCTTTTCTTTTTTCTGATACAACTCTTGGCCAACCCAAGGCAAAGCCGAGAGCACAACATAGACAAACCAGTCAGACCGAGCCTGTAGGCACAACACCAACCACAAGCCACAGTTACCAGCGACACTACATTGTGTCCATACAATAGCAACAATTCTAAACTATCACTAATAACTTAGAAACGTTAGTGTGTATTACTAAATTTCAGTTTATTTAATGCAAAAATTGCCAAATTTTACATCACTACAACATTAACTGCTATTTTGTGGCAGTTTTAAAATACCGTCTTAACAATAACAATATCAAAGCCTACACTAATTGGTTTTTTAATGGATACAATGATAAACAAATATATTATTAAAGTTATCTTACAAAAGTTATGGAGTACAGAAACCAAATTATCCAAATTTGTGACGAAAATCCAACTATTAAAGCAAAATACAATAATATTTAGAAAATGAGATCTAAACAATAGCATTACAATATCTCCAGTTTACTGTGAGCAGAATTAATAAGTAATCAGATAATGGCAGAGACAAGAGACATAATGCTGTGAGGAGGCAACCTGTGGTATACGAGACTCGTGAATGACTTCAACGAAGTTGTTGAACAGCGTCATAATTGAGAGTGGTGGCACCACTCGTGTGTTCACCAAGTCCGCCAAGAAACGCACCTGATGGACATGCGGAAAACAATACAAAGAGAATCTGTGCAATGACTGTACATGATATACATCATATCACGCTGATGGCATTCACTGAATGGCCGACATCTAAGGTCACTGCCAGTGCGACCTACACCTCCATTCTTCTAACACAACACTCACTGTTTTGACAGTCATCCTTGGTCATACTTGTTCTGTGTGCCCTCACCGACTACTTTCTGTCAAGAGCTGAAGACATTCTTGTTGTAACAGATCGAGTTTTCAACGACCACAAAAATAATTTAGCTCTGTGAGTTGCCATCTTAATTAACATCAACACGTCACATCAACATCCTTGATGCACGTTTCACTACAGAATCAATATAATCATTACAGTTGTAATAACAGTAACATAATATAATATAATACTGTCAAGTTAAAATGCAGGTGCAGAAGAAAAAAGACCCACAGCTGAGGCGCTCCCTGTTTTCTTCAACTTCCGAGCCAATGTGAGCTATTCACTCAAGCTGATATATATAAGCCAGTGACATTGTATAGCAGGTATACTGGCAGTTCTAGACATGTGTCAACAACACTACCAAAAAGTCATGATCTTAGCATTAACTCAGCTTGATGTATATAAACTTAGTTGATGTGTGTAACACCAATAACGCTGGAAGCCGAACCACCATCACTACAGATAGTACACTGATAACTAATTTCATGCTACACAAAGTGATAAACTACAAATTCTCATTTACTGTGCTGATTTATCTCGTCAACTATTCACTGCATTGAAAGCATCACAGAATGCTGACATACATCGTTACTGCTGCTGCACAATGTCCCACTTCACCATTCACAAAATAAACACACTACAAGATGAATACGCAAATTATACATTTACTGAACGAAAGTAATTTCTTTGCAAATCTGAAGAAGAAACATTCTGTATATCTGCACGACTAGTACAGACTGCATTATGCACAAACAGCAAAGTATAGTTTTCTGCTGCTGAAAGCCACATAAACATTACATACTGTATGGAGTTAAGGGCAGTTTGTAAAATATCAGTAAACACGTTACTTACCAAAATTTTAACATTTTCAAAAGCACCATCACGGAGGCACTCTTTCAGTTGCCGTGCCAATTTTTCAACAAACTGTAAATGTAATTTGACAAAATTAGATAAACGTGCAGTTGTAGAAATTTAATACAATTAAGTTATACTACTGTATAATGTTGAAATGAGTAGCAATAACTAGAAACCAGCAACTGATAAAACAAATGCACACCAAAGCTGAATGTAATTAAATGTAGGCAATAACACTGGAAATGATGCAGACGGCAGAGTGTGCTAAATTGATAAAATCACATCAAAGCTTACAAGCTCAGAGTACACATGATTAATAACCTCTCCGCCAGCATTATGGTTCTTTGAGTTGAGAAGTCCAACCAACGTCGTGTACACTGTCAGTCTCTCCGGCATACTAATAACACTACAATAAAACATTGTATGCACATTTATAATAGCAACCTCTGTAATGGAATTTCGGTGTTACGTTCAAAACAAACACAACCAGAAAATGTGGCAATTGCAAAATACACTGAGTGACATAATAATATTAGACAACACTTTTTATTTATGCATAGCCATCTATAATTCAGCATGCATGGAAAATGCAAAGAAGTGCACATGTAACTTTAAAGTATCAGTGTTTATGTACACATTTTGGTAGTACGGAAAACATCATGTACACAACACACACACAATAAAATATTTATTTCTTGCAAATGCTAGAATTTCAATAAGCTGAACTGACTGAGACTGTACAATTGTTTTAAACAACTATGCATTGTTTCCTGTGATGAAAATAATGTTGCATCAATTACCATTCCATGAGAATGTTGAGAATCTTGCTCTTATAGTTTGGCAGATCAGCATCAAGCACAGCAGCAAGTCCTTCCAGATTACTTTCCAGTGACGACGAGCTCTAAAATATATACGTGCATGGTAGACATTAAGGATATTAATTCTCGAGAAATTAATTTCTCGAATCGAGTAAAAAAAATTCCTGAGATCTCGTTGAGAACTCAAGCCCTGTTAACATCTGGAGGCAACTCCCACGACAGCCAAGTTCGTTAAAGTTGCAGCTTACGATCAGTGCCGACCACATAGCTTACACGATTGAAGTCCGATGTGTGTATCACTGCAGCAAACCTGCTACAGGGCTTTAACGAGTGCAGATGAAGTATACCACCAACGTCAATTAACGTTGCATACA
>Ga0209562_1000695_pt1 | contig 11828 bp, 6 predicted proteins | sample WorMetvacBELIZE2_FD_187399 | JGI IMG/M metagenome (GOLD analysis project Ga0209562, IMG submission 187399) | Marine gutless worms symbiont microbial communities from Max Planck institute for Marine Microbiology, Germany - Olavius vacuus BELIZE.2... | ecosystem: Host-associated > Annelida >...
AACCACTACTTTGCGCGGCTGCCGTGCTTTCACGAATTATGACGAATGCTGTATTTGCATCGCAATTATTACAATGGAATATCAAATTACTACCGTAACAATGTTTATTAACTGAACTAACTGAGGTGTTTTGATGCATTACATGAAAGCGGATTAAGACGAATAAAGAATGGTATTGCATGATATACCTATCGACCACGTGGCGTAAGCTGCTGCAGTGCTGCTGCTGGGCACAGTGGGCGCGGCAGACATTCCCGGTACATACATTATAACATACCACCACATTATTACCACGGCGCTTTGTGCATGGGTGGTAATAATAAGTATCGATTTATGCTATACGGTATTACTGGATGGATTATTACAGTTAGGGCATTATCAAAAGCAACGAACAATTGTATGACCTACACACTTATAATATGTGCAGTTCGTGGTGACCAATATTTCTCCGATCGTAGCGTCAACCAGTGACGTCACCGCTGACGTCAACGGTCAGCCACATCCTTTACACAGACTCCACTGTCTCTAATAATTGACACCTGTCACGTGACGTATGTCCTAGCAACTAATAACATTGATCTCGTTCTAAAATGCCATCACAGCGGTCCAGGCAAGATGATTTCGTTGTTTCATCTTGTTCAAGTGTCTTTTCGCTGATCTAGCCAAATTACCTGCTAGAACGACGCTTATTAGGCCTACGCAGTCCAAACCTCCAAACTCACTTAAGGTCACCGATTTCGATTATCATTCGGTACCAGTCGAAGGCATGAGGCTGTATACGTACATCCTATTAGTGAATAGTACTAACTTACATCATATCTCGCACTGTTTATGTTAAACGCACTATAGTTTGTGATGAATCATAAACTCAGTCACGACTACGAAATTTGGCATCAAGAAACTAGAAACACAAACACCGATCTATCTGAAGTCGTTTGCAGCGCGCTGAAAACTCAGTGGATTTTGGTACTGTCAGTGTCAGTAATGTAATGTCATCTGCTGAGATTATGAAATACTTTCACTGCGTGTTTCGCCGATTGCTGCAGTAATGTAGCCTAAAATGCTGATATCATGCGTGCATGTAGCCCAGTAGTTAAACCTCAGCTTTTGATGAGTTTAACGAAACTTTTCACAAAACATATTTTAGCATTTATGCAGATTTTGGCCGTATAGCAAGACAGGAAGTGATGCAACCTGCTGTACAGCAAAATGAAGAGAAACTTAGTCGAGTTGTTTCGCTGCGTGTTAAACATGGCGCATGTTTGTTCTGGTTTCTGCGCGAATGCCTGCATTGTGCGTCATTTTCCATTTTCAGTACAAAAAAAATTTAATTTGTAGATACACATATCACCTGAACGCCAGTCTGTTACGTCGTATATTATGTATATACATGTAGGCCTACAAATAAAATACGTTTTAACAGCATCAACGATAAATATCAAACGCAAAGAGATATGAAAATTAGTTTGAAATAATAAGTTGATCAGGAGCTGGTTTAAAACAAATTACGTTCATACTCGGAAACTGAAGCTCTCATTTCTACATTTGGGTCTAATTGGCAAGTAGCCTCCAAACAAAGTTTATGCAAAATGCAGAATATGGAAGGCCGCCATCATACTGGAGTCAGTAAGGTAGGTTATCAGACTGATGCCGTTTTATCAAGAACAGAACATTCTGTAACAATAAAAATTATTGATAACACTCTGGATGCTTCACGTTAAATGCTCTGCAGGTTTAGCGACCAAAACTACTATTTACAACTAGGTTCAGCGACACTGACGACAGTCAACACTCACTGGTGTTGGTGGACAGTAAAACTGTGAATGTACAGATACAACACTACATGTACAGGGCTATCATTTGCAGTCATAGGTGCAGTTTGTATGGCGGTTGCGGCTAAGCGCCCCAAATGCAGCTGTACTTGCACGTTTTTCCTGCCAACGTAGGCAAAGATCCGTTTCGTAGCACTTTTTAACGCTAAACTTTCCCAGAAAATAGAAGCCTTGAAACCTGAAATTCGAACTTTTTATAATGACCTATGACTGCAGTGGCTTATCAATCATGCAACGATGAACATAGTTGTGATGTTTTAACTTTGCGAACTTCACTGATGACGTCATCAACATAAAGTTCAAAGAATGAAACCTCAACATGTACTGCAACATAAACACAACATAATGTAACTAACTGGCACCGGAAACATACAAATGAAGATTACAACACTTTTAGCTAATAACCAGTTTTTTTCCATGTAAAGAGACTTTGCCTATATGCTCGCATTTATAATCTGTCTCGTGAACAAAAAAAATAAAGAAATCGATCACAAAGACAAAAATACTTAAATTGTTGTCTTTTCGTGAAATTTCTAAGTGACTGTATAACTCGAAGTGTTTCGAACTTTTGCACACTATAATCGTTCTTGATTTTTAAAAATTTTTAACGGAATTATTTGAACTTACAACTATGCAACAAATGACATAGATGGAGTCATTATGCACTTCTATGAGTTAACAAGTTGAGATTAACTGCACATGCACATATTGTGCGGCGTTAAGTTGGCAAATCAAGATTAAATACAAAGGAGTTATGAGACAAACATGCCGTACACATCTAGAGATTTCTGTGTAATAAAAGACAACACTGTAAAGTAACAAACAGACAATGGCGATCTAGTTTATAGCCAGTCAGATGCTGAGATGCAGAGCGAACGGATAAATCAGTAGTAAACCAATCAATCATTCGCTTTCACTGCTTTCAGTTTCATTTTCTTTATTAATGTTCTCTATTCACTATAAACCGTTGCGTCTTATGTAAATGCAAACATCTCGATCAGCTACAACCACCTCTTCCGTGTTATCTTTGGCCTGCCTTTATGTTTAACATCCTTGATGTCACACTCACACACACGGGTCGTCCATAAATTATAAAACGAAAACATGGCGTTTTTATCACCAACCCACCTCACATAATGTAAATATGCCTATAACACTGGTAGAGACCCTCCCCCTAAAATTGTATACTGGGTATCACTGTCTCTAGCCCCACCCCTCAGACGGTCCAGTTGATGTAAAAAAAAGTATGTAAGAGGTTTCGTCCTAAGCCGAACTGGTAAAACTGACTCAGATATTTCACTCATCCATCCTCTAAGCTTGACAATGGGTCAGAAATGCGAAATTTCGCCTCGGTTTTTAACAACTAACAAGCAGGCTGCGATGGTATTGTTAAGCAGTCTGCAACTCTGCATATTGACAGACAGCGTTATACAACGCAAAGTCTAACCCAACCCTTATAAAATTTTATATGACGCATACAACAATTTTTTTCAATCCTCCACACTACCCGAGGAGTGTTAGTTTTTAACCCGCATACTTCTATGACGCTGTAATAATGTATGGACAACCCCATACATGTACCTTGATCGTTAGAACACGATTATTCTCTCAATGAATTCGTATCCTAAACAACCACATCTGCACCACAGTCCAAAATTCACATATTGGCCTATCTCTGTATAACAAATTTGTCAACAAATTTACTGACTAAAAATTTTAATTAAATTAAATCAAATCCAGTTAACTCTGTGGATTTCTCAAGAGTTTGCTGTAAACAAGAGCTCAGCTATTGTTGTGATGGCCGCGCAATTTATAAGCCGCTGTCGTGCTGAATAATGGTGTTGCTCTGTGCACCCTGTGATAAATGATGCCATCTGATGAATAGAAAAAAATATCACGGCGCTTATCTACGTTGCGCGGTGAAGAAGATCGCGTGGATCAGTCTGGAGGAAGAAAACAAGTTCCGTGACAAGTACTTGACGCCGCGCCACGGCTGCGAACCAAGTTCGGTGAACGCGTCTTCTCGCATGAGAGACCTGCATGCTGCATGGAACTCAATGCCAGCTGCTGCAGCCAGCCCTGCCATGCATGTTCAAGAAACTACTGAAAACGCACTTTTTAACACATCGTTTTCCACCTGTTAGTTTTTAGCCCGCAGACTTCTATGACACTGTAATTCACCTATGTTCTTGATGTAATAGGCGCATTTTAGATATTCCACGATGATGATTATTATTATAATGATATAGCCTACTGCCGAAAACTAGATTCTTTGGGCTACATTTTTGTCGCAGAGAGTATGGGTCTATCTTCAACCTCTTTGATGTAATTGGTCCCCAGAGCTACCGAATATGGTGAAATAACGCGAAGTGAAACGTATGTGACACAAGGAGTTTGTTTTGTCGGATTAAACGGGTATCTGTATGGACAAGGAGTTTTGAGTATTCAGAGGTGCGCTAACAACCCACAAATGTGTGAACTTACATCCTATCTCGCACCGTTTCCAAGATGTGGCGGATTATTGGTCAAATTTTGGGTGTTGACAGGGGGTGCCTCTGTTTAACACACTCATTCGGCGCGAACTAAAGACATCGCTGTATTCGTACGGTCGTACGGTGTGAAAAGTACTGCGATTGGACTAGAGGATCACCAGTGTGACAGACGGATGGACAGACGAACACAATGTCGTAGCAAATTCCGCGCTTAACTAGGCCTACATCGCGTGGCCAAAGACTTACAGAATTACAGTTTAATACGCTAATATAATAATTGTTAATACACAGTGATCAGCAGGCAAGAAGATTAAGATTTGGAAGTCGCAAAACAGCAAACACTGAAACAAAAAAAAACAATAAATGACATATTAACATCTTCAACAACTGCAACCAGCCACAAGGACGCATTACACTCATTGCAATTATTGTCGCTGTCGACGGAACTTGACGTACGAACTCAAACAAACAGTTGTAACCGAACACACTGTACATAATAATGTCATACACGTTGTACGATAGCGTAGCACGCAACGCAGCGCACGACGAGTTATTAATATCGAACAACAATTATATACACATGCACACGTATATACAACATCTGCAGTTCGTAGCGGCCAATGTTTCCAGTCACCGAGCCGAGCGCGGCGTTCAACCAGTGACGTCACTGCTGACGCACAGACTGACACTGTCACGTGACGTCACAGTGCTCCAGCAACGGACGTTGGTCTCGTTCTGAAACGCCATCACAGCAGTCCAGAGACTCTGCACCCGTTCTTTCGTCTTGCTTAAGTGTCTTTCACTGATCTGGTTGATCCGGATCGCGCCAGATCAATATGCTGCAGCGTTTTGTAACACGCACAAGAGCTGACCAGTCACGTGACACTGTTGTCATGACGACCGTTGCCAAGCTGAAGCTGGTAAAGGCGAGAGCAGTGGCACTGTGGTGGACGTGGACCGTGTGACGCTGGTTCACTGGCAGACAGGCAGCTTGTCATAGCTCACAATACTCTGCGCCAAGTTCGCCGCCGTTCGACTTTCCAAGCAGAGATCATCGCCATGAGTGACCGACGTGGAAGTCCAATGTTGTCACGTGGCTGAACGCGCGTCCTGGGACTGCACCACGACGCATCACCCGAGTGGACGCCAGTTTACCGAGCGTCGTGTGTGGTGTTGTGTCTCAGTCTCAAATACAACGCCGAGTAGTCGATGTGTGGTCCCGTCCACGCGCGCTGGCCACGTGACACAAGTCTCCGATCTGTCTTGATGAACTGGTAGCAGCGACGCGAACGCCGACGACTTGAAGCAGTCAACCATCGATCTCCCGGCAAACGTCGGCCTCGACGATTGAAGCCGACAAACCAGAGTGGATCGGCGGCGGACACGAGCTCCGTGAAGTCGTTGGACGCGTGCAGTTCATGGAACATACAGCGCGTGCTGTCACCTCGACGCTACACGAAACACAATGCGATGAATTACGTGCAGTCATTGGCCGCCATAAATCTCCTGGTAATCATAATTTTTTATTACCGTTGCGAAGGCACCCATAGAGACCATACAGAATTTGGACCTGAAATAACAAATTAATGTGGCAAACTCTGGTAAGGGTAAGTTAGAGTATGTGCACTGTAGTTCGTCGAAAAAAGAAAAAGAAAAAAAGGAAAAACGCTATAGTTAATCGTTTTACAGCTACACGTCATCTCTGTCTGTTCTTTGTAAATTACATTTGGCAAAATAAAGTTGATCATAACACCTCTATAAGCCCTTCAGCAGAAACTTAACAGTCACAGAAAAATGATCCAGTAAGATTATCCGTAATAATGAGGTAGGCTGCAGAGAACAGAAGATGAGAGAGATGTGAACTGGTGAGGGTGGCGGTGAATTGGCCATGGTGCTGGGCAGAAGCGCAGTATCAACAGTATTGACATGCCGTGACATGTACTGTGCATCTAGAGTGCCTTGTGACATGAGAGACAACAGCAAAAATTACAGCATTTTTGACGACAACGTGCACATACACACATGTAAAATGAGTGCTACAAAAAAACTGAAACTCGTAAACTGATACGAGCACTGCCGATTGACAGAATTTGACTGCAGCAAACAAGCATGCAATGTCACCATGTTTACCGACGTTTGTATCAAACACTATAAACACAGTGAAAGTTTCAGCGTTGGGTGTTTCACATATTTCATTACTTATTAAAATTATTTATATACATTGTTTTCAAAGCATACACTAAAATGTTGAAAGTTAGATTTTGTTAGAATTATACGCGACTAGGTTCGAACAACACGGTACTCTAATTGCTGGAGTCGACGCAGTTGATGTGTTGTGCGTGCAAATTGGCATTTTTACCTCACTGCATGAAATGCAGACGCGGTCTAGCGATGAGAATTCTGTCTGTCTGTCTGTCCGTCCGTCCGTCCGTCAAACGCGTAGATTGTGACAAAACGGAAGAAAATTCAGTCCAGATTTTTACACCATGCGATAGATAATTTAGTCTAGTTTTCGGAGAAGAAGAGTGGTTGGTGGGTGGTTGGTCTACCCTAAACTTTGGGTAAACCGGCCCCCGTTGGAGCGAAATCGCCGATTTTGAACCAATAATCGCTCGTAGCGCCTCAGCCATAACACCTGACGAAAAAATTCATTAAACACTAATAGTATGTGCCATACGTGCTTTCCAATGAGCCTAAGATGATCATCGTACGTTGCCCCTAAGTCCCCCAAAAGGGGACTCGAAAACGCAAAACGGCCGTTTTTCCTCTAGAATCGCACTTAGCTTGAAGAAAGTCTGCTACAAAGTTTCTTTGTGTGAAAACTGTCAGCGGCAAAGTTGTAGGGCATTCATGGGCCTAACTATCCGTCCCCTTCTACCTGAAATTTTGGGTCAAACTGGCCGTGTTGGAGCAAAATAGCCGATTTTCGATCTATTTTCGCTCGTAGCGCCTCAGCCGTAACACTTAGCGAAAAAGTTCAATCATCACTAATAGGAAGTCCATTACGCGCTTTCCAACAAGCCCAAGGTAAATATCGTACGTTGTCTCTAAGCCCCCACAAAGGATGGCTCAAAAACGCAGTGTCCAAAATTTGAGCAATAAGCTGCAATATCTCTGAAACGGTACGAGAAAGGATGTCAGTTACTATTAATCACTAATAGGAAGTCGCATACTGGTTTTCGATTGGTACCGATCTCGATGACCTTAAATGGCGTAATAGCCCTTATTTTGCGTTTTTCGCCGATTTCCATTTCTTTGCTGGCCAAATACTTCGCACTGGTTGAATATAGACCTATATTTTCCGTAAATATTGTCTCCCAGTTCCACTCTTCCACTTTTGGTCATAACTAACCCACCCTGTAGCGCGGTCTGCGATAGCTGACCTACTTGTCACTGCTGCCAGTGAACGTAATAACTCTGTCGTCTTGCTGACCACAAACAGTTTCTCAACATGCGAGATGCATTTAGTAGTATTTCCATATCTTGTGAGTTGTGACTTCTGACGCTATATAAACGCTATGGCTAGTATAATTGAATTTGTTGGATATCCCTGGAACAAAGAACCTGATAATGGACACAGTCTAGCGATGAGCTTGCTAAGTGGACGCTAATACGGTGAACGTAACGCGTAGTGTGCAGCGGACAGTGAACGGTGACAATAGAACGTGTTCGTTTATGCGCTTGGTCATCATTGCCAGCAACAAATCATCGTTAAACGGTCGACACAACGGTCACACGGTCAGGTCGTTGCGCCGCCGCCGGCTACACGCCTTTAGTTCAGTGCGAATCGCTTACCGTAGAAGCACCGGTCACGGCGGTCAGTCATGATGGCCACCTGGCAAATGACAAGTGAATAACGCACGCCAATGTGCGTTGCAGCTGCAACACTAATTCTTAAACTTAAGTCACTTAACGCCAGAAAGGCAATAAGTGGGGTGATGAAAATGCGCACCGTAAAATGCACCACTGAAAATACAGGACTGGAAAATGCAGGACATGGAATGAAAATAATAAGTTCCACATCTACGCACGCGTAACAGACACCAGACCAGAGCGCCTAAATGTAGGTCTCGGGTGATATAAATATCAAGGCATACACAGAGACGGTAACACTGGCAGTCATCAGTGTACATGAATGTCATGCAGTTGTTCGCATCATGATGTCTGATATATATGAAAACAAGAAACTCACCAGGAGATGAGATTGCGAACGTGAACTTTCTTTACGACGACATTGTACACGCACTAGAAAATACAATAGACTCTTGCATAAATTCCGCCACAGATCGTTTTCTGCAACGCAGGTTTATCAAATTCAGTGAAATTACGCAATGTAACGGCCATTACGCCATTCAAGGAGCAAGGTCACCGATTTTGGTACCAATCGAAAGCTCGTATACGACTTCCTATTAGTGATTAATACAAACTTGCCTCCTATCTTGCATCGTTTCCAAGTTATGGCTGATTACTGGTCAAAATTTCGCTAGCGAGAACGAAGTGCCTCACTTTAACGCTCTCGCTGGGAATGATCACCTGCCAATATCGCCATATGTGATATATCGCTAAAAACTAGATTCTGTGGCCTACATTTCTGCTGCAAAAAGTACTGGTGTGTCTTCAACCACTTTTACGTAATCCGCCCGAAAGCTACCGAATTTGCTGAAATTACACAGCGGTTAGGGCTATTACGCCGTTCAAGATCATCTAAGGTCACCAAGTTTGTTACCACTGGAAAGCTCATATGCGACTGCCTATTAGTGATTAATACGGTACAAACTTAGCTCCTATCTTGCACTGTTTCCGAGATATAGCGTTCGATAGGTCCAAAATCACTATAATTATTCGGCTACCCCTCTTGTGTTTAACTCCCCCGACGGAGGGGTTCCCCTGGGACGATCTCTGTAAAATTTTACCTGGATGTCAGCAGATAGCGGTTCACGTTCGCTAAAAAATCCGAAAGGCCGTGGCTTTGTGTACATACACGACAATCACCGCTATCACCGAGTTAAAACAAATGCAACATGCAACACTACGACGGTTCAGCCATAAAGAACGGTATCTTCTGGTTTTAACTGAACCACTGTCGTAACTTCGTTTTTTCTGTTTTTAAAAAATATGTACAGAGGGCGACTTGACTCAGCGATGGTCTAATCCAAAAAGTGAAGTCACCCATATAGAATCCTAATGCATCGTATGCATCGGGACTTTTCACTGCAATAACTTCACCTTAATTTACTATCTTTCGCTGTGAGTGTGACACTGTAGCAATATAAATACCTAATGCTACTTAAAGTTCAATTAATACTTAATAGCCTAAGTATTAATGAATGAGGAAGGACCTACAGCAGCGATCAGTACATTGCAACATAAGATAAGATAATACAACGACTGCAGCTTATTTGCCGGCCGTGCATTTTCCAACCGGTTTTTGTACTGCATTTTCCACCCTGCATTTACCTGTCTCGCATTTTCCGTTCATGCATTTTCCTACCCTGGAAATTTGGTCTCTCATTTTCCAGTCATGTCGGTCGGTCTTTGATTTATTTTGTCCCTCATTTCCGGTCCGGCACTTTCAGTCGACCCTAAAAAATTACTTTAGGGTCAATTTGCATGGTGTTCAGTAACCCATTGAAAGTTCTTTTAAAAACGCTTTGATAACTGTTTGTGTGTGGCTGACGACAGCGTGTTAACTTGTTGTCTAAGTAGATGATACCAAAATTGTTGTTTAATACGGTGGTTACAAAGAACAGCAGTGAAGTAAACTCGTATTTGTGTCGTTACGGGCGTCATTAAACACTATAGATACAAAAAATATTCCAGATTTCCAGTTCAGTTCAGGTCTGTGAGCCACGAAATATTAAAGAGCTCAACAATCCTGCTACGTGGGCGTTGTGAGTTGACTTATCCTTGGCGTTATGCTAGCATGGCGCCAATTACGTCGGGACGATGGGTGGATCGCCCCACGGTCAATAATATGTGGGTGGGTAGCGCTCTCATAGACTGATATAAGTTGATATAAGAACGTGTTTAAATTGCTAAAATGGAATCCGAACCGCCACATAATTACATCACATAATTACAAAGAACCTCTTCGACGCAACTGTCATCAGAGGTGTGATGTTCAGCTTACAATGCGCCGTGAACTATTTCGCTGACCTGTTGGAAAGCTTAGGAAGCTTCGCCCCCACACTGTTTTTTAAAGTCGTCGTCTGCGCATATTACAGCGTTCAATAATTAATGTATTTCTGTTATGACGTAGGCCAAAGTCTGACATATGATAGTCCTGTTACGTGACATTAGAATTACGTCTAGTGGTAACAAAGATAATTAACTTTGAGCGTCTAATAATGAGGTCATTACAAATGTCATTTTGCTCGTGAAATTACAATAACGCCCCTAAATGTTACGAGTAATTGATATGCCACCGCCATGCCTTTATTTTTGGTTTCGCGACATCAAAATAGGATCGTACGTAATAAAGGTAGAGTTTCGCTAATAATGACTCTCATCATGGTCACGTAAATTGGAAGAAAAACATCAGAACGTTGGCAGGGCTATCGTGGTGAACGTAGTAAGGGCGATAGAGGATATTTTATGAATGAAGATCGTGCGTGATGTAGCCTTTGAGAATGGTTGAAAGCAACGCAAATAGTCAGACAACAATGGCGCTTGAAGAAGCAACTGAAATATTCCCACTTCGTCTCATGTATGTTTAATGCATAAAAACCGCCAAAAGTCAAAAGTCGGCTGAATGTTACTACTTCATAGCGACAGTCTGATGGTACGTGTGCTGTTTTCACACAGTTCATGACTGTGACTCAGAGACTGACTACATCCACTGACTGACATTCACTGTGATGCTGTTGAAGTCATTCAGGGTGACGAGTGTTAATATGGATTTGGTTTTGTCTGCAAGACATGTTTCTTCTGGCTTCGGCAGCTGAGACGTGTTCGTCGCTCGCTGGACATACAGTGCGTACAGTCCAGTCCACACCTTTGTCACATCGCGCGTGGACTATTGTAACTCTATTTTCCGCACCGAAGAAGGTCATGGACATGTTGCAGCATGTTCAAAATTCCGCAGCACGTCTGGTCACAAGGACCGAGAAATACGAGTGTGATGGTCAGTCTCGGCTGATGCACGACGACCTGCACTAGCTGGTTATTCCTCAGCGAGTTCAGTACAAGCTTTCTGTCCATCGTTGTATTCGGCACCGAGCTCCATGGTACCTCGCCGAATACTGTGTGCCAGTGTCTGAAGTTCCCGGTCGCCAGCATCTGCGATCTGCCAGAGTCACTGCCAGATGTCATCAACTGTCAGTTCCGCGAGTTCGCCGCCGCTCTTTTGGGACCCCTGCATTTTTTGTCGCCGGACCAACAGTCTGGAATTCACTGCCTGATCATCTGCGTGATCCGACTGTTGACTCAGAACAAATTAGGTGGGACTTTTTGACGTATCTGTTCGCCGGACATTCGAAGCGTTAGCGCATTAGATGTGTTACGT
>Ga0209562_1000696_pt1 | contig 11803 bp, 2 predicted proteins | sample WorMetvacBELIZE2_FD_187399 | JGI IMG/M metagenome (GOLD analysis project Ga0209562, IMG submission 187399) | Marine gutless worms symbiont microbial communities from Max Planck institute for Marine Microbiology, Germany - Olavius vacuus BELIZE.2... | ecosystem: Host-associated > Annelida >...
TGGTTCTAGAATTCTTAAATTCTTTTATTGATCAAGAAATTGAAACAGCTACTTCCCACGCCCAACAGAGCTAGAGCGCTTCGCGCCCTCGCCTCATCGCCATCGCGCTTCGCGCCATGGCTCTCGCCCTAAGTCATATGGCAATTCCAAAACTCCCCAAGGAATGAGTCGCCAAACAAAACTAGAGCGCTTCGCGCCCTCGCTTCATCGCCATCCCTCTTCGCGCCATGGCTCTCGCGCCAAGTCATATGGCAATTCCCAAAACTCCCCAAGGAGCGTTTCCTTTTCCCCTAGCGCCCTAGCCTCATCGCCATCCCTCTTCGCGCCATGGCCCTCACGCCAAGTCATATGGCAATTCTCAAAACTCCCCAAGGGAAATACCTTTTCCCCTAGCGCCCTCGCTTCATCGCCATCCCTCTTCGCGCCATGGCTCTCGCGCTAAGCCATATGGCAATTCCCAAAGCTCCCCAAGGGAAATGCCTTTCCCCTAGCGCCCTAGCATCATCGCCATCTCTCTTCGCGCCATGGCTCTCGCGCCAAGTCATATGGCAATTCCCAAAACTCCCCAAGGTGCATTTCTTTCCCTAGCGCCTTCGCTTCATCGCCATCGCACTTCGCGCCATGGCTCCGCGCTAAGCCATATGGCAATTCCCAAAGCTCCCCAAGGAGCATTTCTTTCCCCGCGCCCTAGCCTCATCGCATCCCTCTTCGCGCCATGGCTCTCGCGCCAAGTCATATGGCAATTCCCAAAACTCCCCAAGGGAAATGCCTTTTCCCCTAGCGCCCTAGCCTCATCGCCATCCCTCTTCGCGCCATGGCTCTCGCGCTAAGTCATATAGCAATTCCCAAAACTCCCCAAGGAGCGTTTCTTTCCCGCGCCCTAGCCTCATCGCCTTCGCGACTCCCCGCCCAACAAAACTAGAGCGCTTCGCGCCATGGCTCTCGCCCTAAGTCATATGGCAATTCCCAAAACTCCCCAAGGGAAATGCCTTTTCCTCCCCGCGCCCAAGAAGCGGCCCTTGGCAAGCTTTAATCGCTCAGTATCGAATAAAAGCCAATACATCAAGGCATCTATCCAGCATAAGATTCTTAGAAACACAGACCGCCCACTACCGATAATACGGCATTATCGGTAGTGAGGCTCAAAAGCTCACCAAGGTCTCGCCCTTCGGGTAGACAGAACCCGAGGCCTCTCTCTACTTCTTGGGCGCGTGACTCCTGAATGCCCGGAAATCGGTTGTCCATTGATTAACATTTCCCTCACGGGGGGATTTATTTTCTTCATTAGGGAAAATCCTTTTTTCACTAGGGAAATTCATTCCCCTGGTGAGGGAAAATCATAAAAGCCTAATGGCGGCTTATTGCCGGCGGGTGAACAGAGTATCCGTTATCGGCAGACGACAGGATTGGCGACTGACGATAACGGATATTCTGTTTAGCGCGGAAGGCAGGAGGCCAAAGCGCGGGCCCGCCGGTGATAGGGGGCAAGGGGCACAGTTGAGCGAACAGTCTCGATCTAATTAGTTGGCTAAGATAGCAGGTACCACTTTGACCGCCCAATACCCCAAGATGGTGGCGAGAATTACTGCTAGGAGTCGCACCAAAAACCTGAGTTTCGCCTTTTTAGTTTCTTTATTGGTTTCCATGTAAACATCCCCGGTAACAGTAATAAAGGAATAGGAGCAGTTATCAGTATCCCCATGAAGAAAAAATGAACTAAAAATCAGCAGTAACGATGTCCTTAACCTTGACTTCAATTCCTCGTAATTTTCTTTCAATACTTAAAAACTCATTGAAAGCTTCTATTAGTGTTCCATCAGAAAGACGTCTAGTGAACATTTCGTGATCCAATTTCGATATAAAATTACGAGCCAACATCCTGATATGCGGATTAACATCAGAGGCTGGATCTGGATCAAAATTGAATATTCTGACATTTTCTGAGCATCGATAGTTAGCAACATAACTCACCTCTATATGGTAGGGTTTATGGTCACTAGTCAAAACCCATGCCAATGCCGTGTATCTTATTCGGTATTGACAGGATGAAAGCACTAGGAGGAAAGCAAGTATATGTATTGCTTTTTTCGCTATTACCATTGCCTTATCTTCAGCTGCCCAATATATTCTCTTGCTATGGAATCTCTTGTTCTTGATAGAGATGCATATTCACTTACGGCTACATCAATATGTCCTGGTATACTGAAAATATCCTTATAGCTTTCTATTAATTCAGGTATGACATATTCTGTCAGATCATGACCCGACTTCCCTGGAGCTGGAGTCGGAATAAGATTTATGAGCATTTCCCCCTCAAGGTCATCGGCAGCTTTTAATGCATGATGGTATGCATTCAACAAATCCAATATTTCACTTTCCTTCTCCGAAAGCGCCTCCTCAGACGTATTATATTTCTCCAAGAGTTTTGCTAATTCTTCTTCCGTATACTCAATTAAGGCAGGATCGGTATTAGTAGAAAACTCTTCTTCCTCTTCAGCAGTTCTGTCTCGAATTGAGTCTTTAACTGACTCACTATAATCTTCGTATTTATCTTCCCAAGTAGGAGGATCAACTACACCCTCCATCCCTGTCGGATCGACATACTTCACCGGGTTATTGCTTACATACGAGTACCAATTCAGCGCTTCAACAATGTTATAACCCTTCCGCGGCTTCCCATCAGAGTCCATCGGATTTATCAGATCAAATCCACTTGGGTCAGCGCTCATCCAACGTGAAAGCCGAGGTTCGTAGTATCGCGCCGGGAAAGAGTAAAGGCCAGTTTCACGATCGAACTCTTTTGAGGTGAATCGATAGGGAATGTAGTTATCGTCTTTGGTCGCCTGGTCGTGTTCAATCTCAATCCAGAGTTCACCAAAGGGTGTGTATTCTACCTGCTCATAAGGTTCGCCATTGGGGTTGGTCACCAAGGCTGTGCTGCCTAAGTGATCAGGCTGATAGAAGTAAGTCGTCTGATCCTCCGCACCCCAGGTGTAGCCGGTCTCGGGGCTCAGGCGGGTCACGATGCGTTCTTTGCCCACAAAAATATGCTTGGACTTACGGTAATTGTTGCCATCTTCGCTCAGACTCCACCAGGGGCTGAAGTAGAGTGTTTCAACTCCTCCGCCTAGCTTGCTGGTTCTTTCGCCTTCTCCATCATAGAGAAAGCTGGTGCTGCTTCCCTCGCCGCTCACCCTCTTAAGCCGGTTCTCTTCATCCCAGCTGAACTCGCGATGAAAAGTCTCTTCATTCTCATCATCATCACCATCAAAAAGTCCCCAGGCCCTATCAGCCACCCTCACATCACCAATGCGCCCAGGGGCGCTATACCCGCTATCAGGAGCACGGGCGCCAGAAGGATTCTCACTTTCTACAATCACATTCCCATTATCATCATAGCTGTAGTACTTATCCCCGATGTGGATTGCCTGATGGGGCTTATCCGCGTCGTAGGTATAATCAAGTGAGTAGTTAAAGGCGCTCACTTCATGGCTTACGGGGTGGCGGATTTCACGGCTGGTTTTATTCGTCATATTGAACAGGGAATCATAAGTGTAGCTTTGTTCATAGCGGCGCCGCCAGTTCTCGCTGCTCTGGCCATGGGGGTGGTGAGTAAAGCTCCCCACGGCGCGGGTAAGCTGATAAAGACCATCGTATTCATACTGGTGCGCGCTGGTGGCGTAGAGTCCCTGGTCTCCGCGTGTCAGCACGTTGCCAACCGCGTCGAATGTGTAGCTTAAGTTTTGAAGCTGTTGTCTATGCCCATTCACACTCCTGAGACTGTTCAGCCAGCGGCGATAAGGATCGTAGCTGTAGTCACTGCGCACGTTATTGCCGTAGATAATAAAGGTTCGCTGGCCAAACTCATCATAGCCGATGCGTTTCACGAATGTGGTATCAGAGCTGTTTCCTCTGCTGCTCCGCACACTGCTCACCCGGCTCAGCTGACCGGCCGCATCATAGTCGTAGCTCAGCACTTCTCCATCGGGGTAAATCACCTTGTTGATGCGACCCAGATAGTCGCTTTGAAAGCCGAGGGTGGCCGATTTGGTGGGCGCGCCGGTCGGCTTTTGGGAATTGAGTACGCGTTCCTCTTCGATGATTTCACCCATCTTCCCATAGGTATAATCAACAGTTCCCGATTCATCAACCTGACTGAGCAGTCGTCCCACGGCGTTTTTGGTTTGATGATCTGTGTTCCCAGGAACGCCATATGTGTAGCTCACATCAGTCATACTCGGGTAGTCGATGGTGATTAAGCGGCCGAGCCCGTCGTATCGGTAGGCGATTCGAGAGCCGGACTGGGCCAGATTGGGATCTTCTTTCGATGAGAGATTGCCCCGCGCGTCGTAGGAAAGCGTAATCCTTCCCCGATCGTCTGATCGACTGGAGGTTTTAAGACCACGCAAATCGTAGGTGAAATCAACATGGTATTCGCGAACATCCAGAGCGTCATCAATGCGCGTGTCATAGGAAACCCGAAGAAGCTGGCCCAGCACATCGTACCGGTAGCGGACATGGGCCAGCCTTTCGTTCTGATAGCTCTTCAAAAGCGTGGTGACGCGACCGCGAATGTCACTTTGAATCGTGCTTATCACGCCAAGGGGGTCAGTGAGTGTCACAACGGCTCTCTGGCCTTCGATGGAATAGGCGTAGGTTTCCTTCACCTCTCCATCCTGGGCCGATGAGGGGTAGAGCACCTGGGTGGGACGATCAAGGACATCGTAGCTGGTGATAGTGGGTCTCACCATGCTGGGCGCGTCGGGGATCAGGCTGGAATCGCCTCTTTGGAACACCGGCTGGCCCTGGGCGATCACTCGCCCCTTCTCATCGTAGCGGATCGCGCCGGAGATGTTCCATCCGAGTGTTCCGGCGGCCGAGCTGGTATAATCGCTGCCTGTGTAGTCGGGATCGGCGATGTAGCCAGTCTTGGCCGTGTAGATTGCCCTGCCAAGACCATCAAGGAGCACAAGGGTGCTGATACGCGAATGGTCTTCGGGATCGAGGGTGAGCTTGGTGCGTGTTCGCGCGTAAAGTTGGCCATTCGCGCGTTGATATTCATAGGCAAGCGCGGGAATCTTGCTGACATCATCATAGGGGGTGAAAAGGGCGCTGGGACGTCCAAAGGCATCGTATTTATGATATTGAGTCTGCCCGTTGGCGTCACTCTGGCTGGCCAGTAAGCCCCGAAGATAATTCCAGCTCATCCGGGTCGTATGATCTGGAACGCTAAGACCTGAAGGTACGCTCGTACTCACTGAATGTACGATCTCAGTCACGTAGATAGAAGGACCATCATCGTAACTATAGCTTTTGACGCTTCCAAGCGGATCGGTGATGCTGGAGAGCTGGCCGTGATTATTCCAGCTAAGGGTGCTTCTATGCCCATTGGCGCTGGCGCCATCGTAGATGATAAAGGCAGTCATGTGGCCTTTATTATCATATTCGCCTTCTCGGTGACGTAAAAGCTTGCTTAAATCCAGGCTATCGCCTTCGCACACCCAAAGTTCACTGGGTAGACTCACCTGGTAACGGGAACGGGTATCTGGGGTATTAAGGTAGCTCACTTTCAGATAAAGGTCCTCTCCATCCTCGGGCTTCTCAATCATCGTAAGCACGTTGCCATAAGCATCATAGCTATACTCTTTGCGCATGCGCAAAGGAGTGCCGGGAGTTCTCATCGAAAGTTCATACTGATCGGTGGTTTCGCTTACAAGAGCGGGAAAGAGTGAGCGGACGATGACGCCACTGTCAGCCTGAACAGAGAAAACCGATTTGTCGTCGTAGCTGTTTTCCGTCTTTCGCAGTATTGTGCCATCAGGATGAAGGATTTTCTTCTGAGTAACCAATCCGCGAACTTTATACGATGTATTGCGGTAGTTTGTGATGGTTTGGGCGCCATCGGGAGCCGTGGTTGTAATCTGTTCATAGCCTAAAAAATGCCGGTCCTGTCGATCATACTTGCCCAAGGAGTACGCGTGGGACAATGAGTAGCTATGGACGTTGTTATCCACCGGATCGTTGCTGGGATTGATGCCGTCATTCCGCGTAACTCGACTCAAAAGCCAGCGGTGGTGGGGATCAGCCACGCTATGGGTGGAGGCCTGGTACTCAAGCGCGATGCTTCCACCTTGGGGCAGATTGATGTTCTTGAGAAGTCCCACTTTGCCGGCCAGATTCTCCTTGTATGTCACAGTTTCGAATAAGGGGTGTTTAAGGACATGATCGGGTAGATTATCTCCGTTGATATCCCGAAACAGAAGCGTGGTGTTGGTGTGCGCGAATGAGCCGCTTCCTCCCCCACCGACTGTGAGCGCTATTAACCATATTATAGGTATTGTCCAATTAATGCCGCCGCCAAGATTGAAGGTGAGCCCCATGCTGTATTCCACCGTGTCATTCAAAACAAAAGGGTTAAATCCTGGAATCGGGGTTTGGGTTATCTTTGAAATCAGACTCAGTTTACTCAATCGGCTGTCGAAGGGCACCGATACACCATCTAGTCTTTTTTCGAGTATTATCAACGCAATGTCTAACAACACTCCCACAAGTTCGGGCATTACCCAATCGGGAAGGTAAAGCTTGATGGCATTCGGGGCAAAACCCATGCCGGTATTCACATAAACAGAAAAGGCCCCATCACTCTCTGTCTTTGCCACAAGATCCACAAGCCCATCGCCGGTGATATCAACAAGCTTTTTTGTCGTGTTGTTCATATTGCCGCTGACAGTGAAGGAAGCCCTGCCCCCTATTTTCCCATTGCCAAATACATAGGGTTTGCCACGACCCAGGGTTCCTGTTTGAGATTCTTGGAGATTGAAAGAAATTGTTCTAGATGGAGTAGATGGAGTAGATGGAGTAGATGGAGTAGATGGAAATTCTGTAAACTGCCCGCCGATGTTCCAGTATACAGGCGAGTCTTTTTTAACCTGATCGGGCAGCCCATCGCCGTTGATATCAAAAAAACCATGGGTTTGTTCACTATTACCCATGGTGAGATTCGTTGTCTTGGTGGTATTCGGAATGGAGGGAGACGAAATGGAAGTCGGCGTATTAATAGAAAAACCAACGGGCTTGCCCTTATAAGGATCGTAAGTCCATGACGCGCCATCGAGAGATACGCCAGCGGATGTTCCACTATTGGCAAAGCCGGCAATGTCGGGGATGCTTTTTTGAGAAGGGATGGCATCACCGAATCCACTGCCGGTGCCGGGGTTGTATCGAAAACCCAATCGAGTGAATTCCAGAAGATCCGGATAACGATCACCATTGATGTCCATCAGGCCCCTGTATTGACCGGATGTGCCTTCGTTGAATCCGGCACTGCCCACTCCGAGGATGCCTATGCTGTAATCTCTGCCATCTCCCTTAGTGGCGCTGGGAAAGCCAACCGAAAAGCTCCCACTACTGCTTAAACGGGAGGATGAAGAGGTTTCACTATGGTAATCGGGAATCTTCCAATAGGTATCACCACCCTTGCGCGTCGGATACATCGCGTCCGCTGTAATCACGGACGCGAAATGATATTGCTGATAGGTAACTTCCCCTGTATCACTCAGAAGGGGCTGGTTCACGGTGTAAACATTCGTATTCCACTTATCAGCGTCGATGGTGTCGGGGTCTCGGCCCCATTCTTCGATATGGTTCTGGGAACGGGTTTCCTGTGCGATTCGCGCCTCAGAAGTTGTTTCAGCATTTTGCCGATGAGACACAGTGCCCACATCTTGCCGATCAGGACTCATCCCAATGATGAATTCGTAATCCGATTGCGATTCAATTTTCTTGCCTTTCAAAGCCTTAGGGTCATCTCCTTTCAGGGTGCTCTCTTCAACATTATTTGGCTTGCGCCTATCAAACGCATTTTCTTCCTCTTCATAAGACTCACGATACTTCTGTGAAGACCAACCCTTATTCCCGGCCCAGGCTCCATAATACCAGCGGTATACCCCCCCATTCATGCGCTCAACACGACTTCTTGGACCAATAGAAACATCAGATATTTCCCGGGTGTGCGAAGAGGGGGGAGATTCGACGATATCGTAGGCGGAAAAATCCCGATTCGAATTAAAAACATGCAGGTACTCAGGAACAATCTGTATCTTCCCATCAGCTGTGTAGTGGGGCACATACACCACACTGCGAGGCTTATCGCCCGAATAGCCTGCCTGATTCCCAAGCGCCCTCTCCTCGAATCGACTCACCGGTATTTCATCTACATTATTGCTAGGGAGCGATGAGAGAGAATGCACGGTGTACTTTTTATTACTCTTGTAGGGAATCGAACGTTCGAGCGCCGTTGGAATCTTAAGGGTGGAAAACACACCCTTCACTGTTTTACTCTCGGACGGTGTCAATACTCGATTAATCAGCGTGTACCTGTTGGTACTGCTATCAAAGACATAATAGGGGAAGGATTCTACATCCCTCCGGTACAGGTGAAAAGGACCCCCCGCGTTCCCTAACTGATTCATCTGATCCTGAGTCAGTGATGTTTCCAGGACATGATAGGTTTCCTGTCCGCTATCGACTGTCTTTGTATAGTTTCCGATGTCAAAACTACTATCATGCTGTCTGTAAAAAGTGTTTATCTTGTCTATATCGGCAGCCTCCCAGACTCCTGGCCAGAGCGCGCCGCCTGATCTCAAGGTAAAAAACAAACTATCCGGGGCGATCGGTGCTATGCCGCGCCACGCGTCATATACCTGGCCTATTTGTGTGTCGCTTAGGCCTGATTTCAACCGGTAGCTGCCATCAGCACTCTGCTCATATGAATCGAGCACCTCCTGGTTATTGGAAAACAGTGTGGAAAAGTCACCCCATTCTGCGCTGCTGAGACTCTCAAAGCTGCCGATTCGAAAGTTTTCCCTGGGATACGCAGAATTGACATAACCCTCATACGCGGATTTTGGCAGCGAACGCACCAGAGAACTGAGTCCACTGAGTTCAAAATGGAGCATAAAACTATCACGATTCACAGCAACCGTGATACGATCTCCAGTTTCACTGATATTCGCATAGTCATCTTCACTGTTATCAGGATCGTAACTCGGATACACTTTGGGGCTATCGGTTCCATGATGCTCTACCACCTGATAGCTTCCAGGATCACTCGGATTTGGCTTCAGATATAATTGACCTTGCTCAGCATTCTGTTGATTGATGATACGAGCTAACAGGATGCGCCCCGATGTATCCATCTCTCCAGGATTCAGATTATCATCAATGCTTCGAAGATCTCCACCAAGACTCACAGGCCTCGCGGCTCCGATATGCTTAAAATGCCCACCGTCGGGAAGAGGTGTGATGGAACTTCCCGCGATGCTATAGGAGCCAACATCATCCAAACCAAAATCATCTTTCTGGGCTTCTGTTAATCCTGTATACCAAGCCCTGAATCCATCCACGTTATTGAACGCGTCATTACCGCTTAACAGTTGAAAGCGATTTTCAACTCCATCAAATTCATAGCCATGATAAAGGGCACTGGCGCGAGCTATACCCCCAGTATCTGCTAAGAAGTAATCCGCGAGGGCCTGCATCGCGTCATTCGTGAGCAGCCTGGGAATGAAATAGCCAGAGGATATAAGCTGTCTTGCCCCCTCAGCGTCAATCTGGCTCCTCCAATTGCTTTTCAGATCATACCTTAAAAGTGGGGGCGGTAACGGACGATTGTTCCCATCGCGACGCTCCACTGGTGTGTAGAGAGCATGGAGATGAGGATTGGCTGCAAAGAACTCTACAGAGATTGAAGCTGGCGGTTTCAATACGGGAAGAAGCTCCATATCTTCAAAAAGAGCGATCTTCTCATACCGAATCGTTGTATCCCATGTGACAATATCGCCCCTTTCATCGTCTTTAGGGTTCAAACGGAAAAACAGCGAATCACCCTTGTTCACTGGTATCCGGTGGTTCGAAGAATCCCTCGATCCAATCAAATCATCATCATCAGGATCAGTATTGATTTTAAGCGTCTCCAGGGCGCTCTCCGCAGGGGGAGTGGTCTCAGTGGGGGGCGCTGAACTCGGGGTATCCTCTAACCTGCGCGGAGCATGATACATCTCAGCATCCACCCCATCATCCACCCCATCATCCGATCCACTCGCGCCAGTGTAATAGGATAATTCATTCTCCACGAGAATATCACCGCTTCGAAAGCTGTCCCATCGGCGTACAGGATCGACGCGGTAGAAGTCTTTCTTTATTTGGTCTTGCTCGTCTTGACTGAAATAATCATTCCGACTGAAAGGCCTCACTACTTTGCTGCCACCCCATCTTCGGGAATCCAATCGTCCCGCACCATCGTTTAAGCCATAGGTAGAACCAGCCCACACAACATCAAGAAAGCCATCACCATTAACATCCATGGGAACTGTCTTCCCATAGCTCCAATTCCTCTGACGAGTCACGCTGCCAAAAGCGGGTCCAATGGTTATCTGACCCCCGGCATTCGCGCTGGAATTCTTACTTTTCGTGATAAAACTGTTATAGTTCTCAAGCCGTGTATTATTCCTCCCAGATCCCAAACGGACGCCCACCAGATCGTCTCTATCTTTCCAGACGATTTCAGGAAGTCCATCACCATCAAGATCAAGGACATCACTCATGCTCCAGCCTAAACCAGCCGAGCCCCCTCTCGTCCCCGATAATCCAACAGGTCCTATAGAAAGACCCGCACTGCCATTAGCGGCGCCACTCACGTTATTTTGCGCGTTCATCGTCCTAGGCGTGCTCACCCGGAAATTCTCTGGTCTCCTAAATCCTCGATACCCATCAATACTTCCATCATTATTGGGGTCCGCCAAACCCAGACCATAATAATCAAAATCGTAGCTGTAAAGGGGCCCTGTTCCGCCCTGTGCCCATTCTTCGTAGGAGGCAAGGACAATGCGCCCAAATTCATTCAATCGATAGAAAAAATCATACCCATAACTTTCAGTAGAAGAGCCACCATAAGAAATGCTGATTCGATCCAAACGCCGACTCGTTCGCGACGCGAACTTCCCCCGCCCATCTAAAAAGGGATCAGGCCGTTTGTTATCAGATAATTCTAACCAACTTCTCCCATTTGGATCACTCTCAGTTTCCGTATATCCCAGTAATCTGCTGCGCGCGTCAGAGGCTATTCTATATTGCTTATCGTACTCAAACGAAACTTTATAAGCCTTCGCGCTATTCGTTTGATCAAAAGCGCTCGCCCCATCCTTGCCGCTCCAGGCAATGGCGTCAATGTAGGTTCGGTGGTCAGTGCTATCAAAAATGTATTTGTAGTCCACCGTGTTGCCATCAACATCCACAATCCGCGAAAGATGCCAGCGATACACACCCTTGCTGATATTGCCCGTATCAGCAGGTGGATTAGCACCCCTCCAAGGGCCCAGCCAGGCGCCACGGGGCGCCGAAGTAGGACCGTCACCGTAGTAGCGGGTAACACCATCCTTGTCAGTCACCTTCCAGTAATCATGCCCACTAACTGGATCATAGATTCTGATGATGCGGGCAAAGCGCCCTTCTTTTCTCTGGCGATAGATATGCTCACTGCCATCTTTAGTGACATTGATGAGTTCCTCGCCATCAAGGACATAGGTATCATTTCCAGAATACTCAGGCACGCCAAAGCGAGTATCGGTCTCAATGCTGCTGATGGGAATGCTAAAGCCCAAACCAAGAAGCCCAGGAGAACGGCTGCTGCTGTAGTTCAAAGCCAGTTGCACCGCCGCCGCGCCACGGGCGGGAGGGAGTTTAAGGGGAATCGAAAACGAGGCCGAGCCCGACCAGCTCGCTTCCAAACCCTCCACACCCGGTA
>Ga0209562_1000697_pt1 | contig 11800 bp, 4 predicted proteins | sample WorMetvacBELIZE2_FD_187399 | JGI IMG/M metagenome (GOLD analysis project Ga0209562, IMG submission 187399) | Marine gutless worms symbiont microbial communities from Max Planck institute for Marine Microbiology, Germany - Olavius vacuus BELIZE.2... | ecosystem: Host-associated > Annelida >...
CACTCATCCCCTCACACCTGCCCAGGCACGACGTGCGTTCGTCGCCGCGTTTGACGCCCACCAGTGGACAAGCGCTGTGTTTGATGGCCGGTGTATATAAGTTTATAATGCCTTCGTCGGTAATCCGAAACCCAGTCCGAGTCCGCGGATTTTTTCACGAATCCGTCCGAAACCGTCCGCTTACGAGATTTTCAGAACCGTAACAACACTAACCCCGATGTAACCTATTTTAGCTGGTCACATGTTGTAAATAATGAGAGATATTAGATGCATAGTATCTAGATAAGCTTTGGCTTTGTGGCTGCACAATGGTTTGTTGTTTCATTGTTCACGTCACTCTGATGTATAGCGTGTTTGTTACCGTTACGGAAATTGTCTGCGGAAATGATATGAAATGGCCCGAATCCTTTCACTGTAATTCGTTTAATTTAATGTTCAATAATCACAGAGCTTCTGGTTCCTTGCAGTGACTAATTTTAGCGTGATTTACGCTGTGAGCGTCCGGTCGTTTGATTGCAGAACTTGCTGACGTCTGTGAAATTATTCTGAATGAACCATTGTGATAACGGCCCGTCTGTATTCTAATCTCATCTTCACCACAATGTACGCTATCTGTGTTAATAGCACACGTCTGGTTGTTGTTGGTTGTCACAGAGGGTGCATTTAGCATTAAGACCGAGTTCATTTCTGTTGATTTCAACGATGGTGCTGCAGTGTATGATAAGATACGTCCACATCTCGACAACAAGGATATTGGAATTCTAGGTCAGTCACCGTTGTCCTCATTATTATCAGTAAGGTGTTTGTTATAACTGACCTGATTTCTTTACTAACTAATAACTGTAGGTTACCTAGAGATTGCCAGAGGTTACCTAGAGATTGCAGATCTTACGTCTTCCCGTTTGCAGATAGTATCAAAGTACTGAGCAAGATTCTGTGTAGAAGCCATAAAATGGTGACCATTTGGTTATAGTATTTAGTTGCCTGAGAGATTGGCTGTAAGTTGTTCGAAAACAGTAGAATTGATTTAGCTTCGTACCGATCCAACATCGGCGTGCACCACTATGAGTGGATAGCGCCGTGCAAAGCCAGCAGCCTCCAGAAAGATCAGACCAGCGATAAGTACTTGGAAGTGCCATAGAATTGTTTAACGAGGTGTCTCTTAGGGCCCGGTTCACCAACGAGAGTTAACTTTAACCGTCGGTTTTCTCCGCACTTTAACCCCTAGTTAGCATAAATCCATTTCACCAACGCCAGTTAGCGACTAATCTAAGGTTAAACCTCAGTTAGATTTAACTGAGCCACAATCGCCAGTTAAATCTCAGGTTGGAAAATAAAAATGGCTGATGAAAGTGACGCAGACGGCAGCCAACGTCATCGATGACAACAACACCTTTCAGCCAATAGCAGCGTCAGAAAGTAGGTTAACCACGCAGTCAGCTAACTGGAGTTTGGCAAAAGTTGGTGAAAAGCGAGTCCGATTTGACTGGCAGTTAGAAATAACTGGAGTTCAGTAAACCGGCGATTTGACCGGTGTTGGTGAAACCCGCTCTTAGTATCGTAATATGTGCTGTTCGTAGTGAACAACGTCGGCGTAATGTATGATTATCCGCAGTACTTCCTCGACGTCCCTATCGACGTGAGTTAACAGCGTTTTGTTTTATCTTTAGTTGTCATTCTGAAAATTAAAAAAAAACAGTTGTCTTTCCAACATAATGAAGGTACAGAATCGGTGCCTGCATTTTCAGATAAAGTTGAATCGGTGATTTTTGACGATGTTTAGTGTCCATATTTTTATTAGCTTTTAAGCAAACCTCGTATGCTTTTAGATGGCTGAGCACATCTGATTGTAGCTAGCCTTACAATAACTTTCATCTGTTGGCTTATTCTTAACCGTTCTACTGGTGTATGCTGTGGTCACCAGAGGTCACTTTTAGTGTTGTGCACAGTTTCAGCAAGTCCTGTGCACTGCACACTGCTGCAGTGGTGAGGAATAGTACTGGCTGGGTGTGTGTGTTGGGTGAGATGGCTCTAACAGTTTTGTTGTAGAAATATTTTGTCAGTGTGTTTTAGTTTGTAAACGTCTTCAGCAGACAACGACACTTTGACGATGTCATTTACAAGATGCTGTCAGCATAATAAGTACACCTTGTTTTTCGCATTCATTTTAGGTTACAACAGTGCAGAAATTATTTGAATTAATCAAGAGTTGACAAGACCTGTTAGAGTCAAACATAGACTGAAGACTCCATCTTCTACGGACTACAACCGAAGTGTAGTTTTTTTTGCCTTTCCCAGTAGTTAGCTGTTTTTGGCTCGGTCGTGCGTACATGCGTGGTCATGTGTTAAAGGTTTGCGAGCACAGTGTCTTGTAAACCACTCGTGAGAATTTTACCAAATTTACAACTTTGGTGCAGTTGGGCACAAAGTGGACTGATTAGACGTGAAGTCAGAAAATCAAAGTTTAAGGCCACAGCGAGATCGTGTGATGAAGTGTTTTGTTGTTTTTTGAGCAGAAACTGTGGCAGTTGGTTCACGTAAACGTTGCTGCCGCAACAATGGTGAGTACGCTGCTGCTTTGTGAGTAAACAAAATGTCTGGAATGACCATTGTGCCACTCAGCAGCTTTTGAAGCAGGTGTAAAGATTTTATGTCAGCATTTGCACCTATTGCGATGTGCATAGTCCGATCTTTCTTATTTTTATTGTAATGTTGTTTTGGACTTTGTGTAGAACTAACTTTTATTTCAGTTTCAATTTATTGTATAACTCTTAGGGGGTTGGTGTGAAGAGCATTAGCTCTACCATGACCTATAATGTGTTGGTGGGATGTTAAGCCTTACTCAATCAATCAATCAACCTGTAGGCTGTGTTCAGCCGTGGCTCAGTGCTATCATGGCAAATGTGCCTGCATACATATTGACTTTTGTTGCTTTTAACTGAGCTGTGTAACAGTCTCGGCCAAGTTGTTCACACACCTTAGCAGCGCACACAGCAACTGTGACCAGTTTACATGCATGTGTAACTTATCATACTGAACTGATGGTATAACCAGTCACAATCTGCTGCACAGCTCGTTCACATACGTACAGATGAACTCGGATCACAATCCAAAAACTAGGTCAGTCTGACCTAGTTTACTGAATTTATAGGTCATCTTGCATGCAGCTGTCATGCCAGCTGAGCATCGCAGTCTATGGGCTTGTTCTTTTGTTTGGTAGGCATTTTTCATTGTTATTGTTGAATTTGTTTGTCCATACCAGCACTATAGACTGCGTGGAGAGACCTCTCGGAAATGATCTACATGTTTCATGTGTCCGCTGGGATGTTAAATTCTGTTTAATTTCCTGTGAATTTGGAACCATACGGCACTAGAGAAATATGTGTGTAGAGTTATTACAGGGAGATTCTGTGGAGTATTTCAGTTGGTTGCGTAGCACAGTGGTAGAACGTCGGTCTTTCGCCGGCGAACTGCTGTTCGTCCTGCACTTGACCTGCAGCTAACGGGTGACCACTATGTGGGTAAACCGTCCTCTGCAGGTCAGCAAACTAGGCCAACTCAGCCTTTTATCCTTTCGGGGTTGATAAATGAGCAGTAAGCTGCAATTAGATGTCCGCCACCTCAATCGGTGGTGGCACCATCTGGTGAATGCTTACAAAGTAAGGCAGGCATGGTGTTTGTTGCAGGTAAAACTGTGTGATCCATGCCTGAGCGCTTTAAAGTGGTTTGTATACCATGCAAGGCGCTATACTTTTTTTTCTCAGTACGGTTTGCTCAAGTGTAAATGTTGTGTGTGTGATTGTCACAGATGACGCACATGGTGTTGCCTCAGATGCTGCAGCGGTGAGTTGTACTCAAATGATGCTCCGAGGTTTTTTTTGTTTCTGTGCCTTCGCCAGCAATTCACTGCCAATTGCGTTCCGTTTTGGGGCTGTCCGTGCATGCATCTGTTTGTGCATGAGTGTATATTAAAAATTGTGAACAAAAATTGTGTGTATTAGAAGTTACTGCTTGCTTGAATTTCACCAAATTTACAACTTAGATGCAGTTGGGAACAGGTTTCATCTGATTAGACGTTGAGATCAAAAGGTCAGAGGTCAATCGTCACGGTCATGAGGAGATCAAAATGTTGTAAATATGATAAAAAGCACTTTGAGAATTTTATAATAATAATAATAATAAATTAATAATAATAATCCAATTTGTAAAGCGCCAGAATGTCAAAAGACTTCGTGGCGCTAGCGGACAGGAACAGTCGTGCGAAATAAACCGGATTAAAAGTCCTACAGAATAGGAATGTCTTGAGTCGTGCATGCAAACATCGCGATCACAGACAGCTGTTATGGTTTGCCGTCAAGAAATGTCTAGTTGTGATTGGCGCTAATGATGTAGGTCATCTTATCAGTTTTTTTCCATTTTATTGCACAGTGTGTCCAAAATGTGCCACTGTCACTGGCATCTACAGTGAACCTAGAATCTCTGCTTAACTGGCCCTGTTGCATCATGCTGGCCGCCGTGTTCAGCACACTGTTGACATAAAAGTGTTTAGAATGGCTTAAACGTGCATTATTTGAGCACGTATGTGATAAAACAAAACTGGATGATAAAACAAAATACAGAGAGAGCATTGTAAAGTGGTACTGTTATGCCGATTGTTTCAGAATGGTGCCGTGATGTTTACAGATATAAAGATGTTCTAAGAATTGTTTTAATGTCTTCAGCGTCGATGCCTTCCTGATGTCGGCCGATATTGTAGATAAAGAGAAATGGTTATCTCTGTGGAAAACACATACTCATTAAGTTGTGAACGAATATTGTGTTATGTGCTGTAGCTCTCGAGGAGCCATCATTACTGTGTCGTCCGCCGCCAGTTTTATACCAACACCACTCATCACTGTCTATGCCGCTACGTCGGTCTGTCGTTTGTTATCTAGGCAGTGTCTCGGTTCATTACTATGGTGCATGCTCATACCCCAGTCATAAGTAGTAATAAGAATTCCGGGTATTTTCAGAACCACGTACCCAAGTGCTAATGAATCGGGTATCGGCATTTCATTCTGTTCATTTCGGTAGTGCCACGGAGTCAGGTACTTGTCTAACTACCCAGGTGCCAGGTTCAGGTATCTAGGTAACTGTTCCGACCACTAGTTGTAAGCGAAGTTTGCTGCATTACAGAATCTACATAGAAGCATAGAAAATGTTGTAATTTGGTGTACACTGTGGAAGAGAACGTGTGCTGTGCAATGGCTTTGTTGCATTGACGTAAACATACTCACAGAAATCAGCGATGATTGCAGATCACAACCACATTTGTGTTCTGTTGTCGATTAGTCAATGTCATTTCTGTTCAGTTTTTGCACCCGTAGTTTTGTCAAGACGAGTAGGCAGAAGCCGTATTTCATGGCTTCATTGGATTGACTGCCAGTTTTTGGCGTGTCAGATGCAAATAGGCTGAAGATGAAGAGAATGTATGTGCTAGTCTAGCATCTGTTGCTGTGATATCGAGACCCTAACCGTATTTAAAAAAAAATAAATCTGGCTAAATCAAAAATACAGCTGATGTTCAGATTAGCTGTATTTTGCTAAATTACGGCTGACTGGAAAATATTCGGCTAAAATTCAGATTTTCTTGAACAACTTTATAACAGTAGCTGCAGATTAACTGTTAATTATTACACACATTACTGTAGTGATAATACAGTCAATATTAATGTCACAGTCAGAAAAGCGGCTTGTAATTGTCATGCACGAAACAAAGACAATGAAGTTTCTTGGCTGATAGGTTTGACCGATGCCATTAGCCACTATTCCAATCCCACAGTACTGAACATGCATTCAACATGGCCTGAAGCAGCAGATGAGGACAAGTGAAGCTGAGCCAGTTTATACAATTGCAGTATGGCTCTACTCAGCCAAATTTTGGCTGAATTTTTTCGGCAGCTGACCAACTTTCTAAAATTCGGTGACGTTTTCGGTGGCCACATTTTTTCCACGGATTTTCGGCGGCGGGCCAAAATTCGTCGCATCTTGATATCTGGCGGCGGCTAGGAACGCTACTGTATCAATAACTGTGCAAGAGAAATACTCGATCAAGATCTCCCATCATATTACTCCCAGCAGAGTTTAAATTTCATCAGTGTCACGCTACGGTATGTGTGTATTCGAGTGCTTTAAATGAAGTAACATATTTGAGACTGCCGGCCAAGTACAGTGGTGGACTGAGGGACAACATGTTTGATATCAGATGTGGTATAACTGATCAGTTTATGTTACAAGCAACAGACTAACTTGTTTGTGCTTTTTTCTTATTGTGTCCACGTCGTTGATAAATTGTCTGCATTTTGTGCAAATAAACGTATGCAATTTTTTAGAAATTATAGCAAATTCTACTCTGTGTGACAGTGTGAAGTCGGGGAATGCATTGGCATAGCCTGGGGTGCACTGGGAGCACATGCATCACCAGGGCGGAGAGAAAAAATTTGGGGGCCAAATTTACAGGGGAAAGTTGTAATTGTACCCCCAGGCAGAGAATGCACCCCCTCCCCCGAGGCAGAGCAATTTGTTTTAGGAAATTGGGAGATCTGGACGGTGGGAGAGGTTATTTAGGTAGTTTTAGCGTGTGTTTTGAGGGCGACGACTAAAAAAAGGTCGTCAACTTTTTTGGAGAAGAAAAGTGCACCCACGGACAAAATCCTGGCTACCCTTATGCAGGAATGCAGCATCTTTGTTGTGGCTCTGCTTGTAGCAATATCTCAACTACTTTATGCGAGGTCTGGAGTATGAGTACCGCTCTAGCGGCGTGACGTTTCAGTGTCTGTGTCCGATGTATGTGGCTACACGCATGACACAGTACAGTACCACGCTGTCAAATCCTACTTTGTTTATTCCGTCGGCCACGACGTACGCTCGACACGCCCTCACAACACTCGGCTGGGCAAAGGAGACTACTGGCTACTGGCCTCATGGCTTCCAGGTAATATTGATTTATTGATTTATTTACTGATTGATTGATTTATTGATTCACTGACTTATTTATTTAATTGTTTGTTCACATATTAATTAGCTAATTCAATTATTTATTTATTTATTTACTTATATTGAGGAAGATTGATTTACTGAGATTGATTGATGTTTGAATGTACGTGTTTCTCATGCTGCAAAATGATCATATAATCACATAAATAAGATCTATAGAAGTCGACGGCGACCATCAATGTTTCTGTGACCTTGACCTTCAGAGCCATGACCTTGTTCTTGGCCCGACTGTAAATGTTACATTCCCTTCAGTGGTTCAGAAGATTTCTGTTGCTGGCTGACCTTGACCTTCAAAACCATGACCTTGAGAACCTATCAGTTCTTGGCTCGACTACAGGAAATGTTTGTGTTTCACATTCCCTCCAGTGGTTCAGAAGCTGTTGTGTTGAGAAGATTTCTGTGGCTGTTGCTAGCTGACCTTGACCTTGACCTTTGAACTATGACCTTCTCATTTTATCATCGTTATGTGGACCTAGCTACAATGTAGCATGTTAGTGCCTACACTGTCGTAAGGGCGATGCCTCCGGTCAATGTGAGATAGCGATTTTCGGCTACCTGGGGTTCGGAAAACCCTGAGCCGATCGAGTTGAAATTTGGCATGATGATTGATTACGTTCCGCACACTCCCCACATACCAAAAGTGATACACGCCGCTTTAGGGGTATAGGTGAGGGTAGGGGTGAAACTGCCACCTTGTGTACTTTTTTATCTTGATTAATTGTGATCAGTGTAATTAAAGTATGTCTATTATAAACTTTAGAAAACTGATTCACAGACTCATAATGTGTTTGGTGGGACGTTAAACCTTAATCAATCAATCATTCACAGACTCATAAACAAACTCACAGAGAGACAGACAGACAGACAGACACATGTGGACAACCGGACTGCTTAATGCCTTCGGTGCCTATGAATGGCAAAGGCACAATAAAAATAAAGTGCTGTACAAATTTTTATTTGCATATAGTAACTGAAAGGCTGCCAGTGATACGTTCAAAAAGTATTATAATAGTTGTAATTTGTCGCAAATATCTTTCGTTCGTTTAGTTGGGACACATCGTATATGTTTTGTTAATCATATCCCATCTTGTAAGTGTTTTCAGAAAAGGATGGCCAGGTTGAGTTGGCGTGTGTTGACAGCAATGGCTGATGCAGTTACTGCCGGACTGGCTGCTGATGTGGTGCACTCTCAGACTAAACTGTGCCTTACAACGTCACGCTCTTCAGCGACTTCGGCATCGATCTGGCTCATAATTGGGTCACTAGGTCACTGAGGGGATATCACATTTGATTGACACGCATCCCTTGTCCTTCACAGTGTTTTGAGATCTAACAACCCAACAATCTAGAGACAGTTACCTATTACAGCATGAGCTCTCGTAGGGCACTAGGGGCATACGCACAATTTTTGATCGGAGGGGCCAACCTGGCGCCCGGTCAAAGAGGAAGAAGACGCGACCCTCTCCTACAAGGACACCCAAAAAGAATTCCCCGTACCGTAATTTACGTTGACTTTGAAAGTTTTCTGACACCGTCCGCGGACAAAGGCGACAGATTCGAAACGCCGAACCCCGTACTGACCCCCTGGTTTTTTGGATATTAGTTTAGCTTAATAATGTGATGATGAGCTACATCATAAGAGATAATCAGGTTATGAATGATCAGTGTAAGATCGAGTGAAATATTTCTGGTCGATGAGCGCGCGGTCAGTAAGCAGTATTACCATCTGTAGTGACCGTTATGCGTGGCCCCCTGGCTCCCCTAATATGCTTTTGTAGGGAAAACATTTGTTATTTGCTGGCAAGATGGGAAATTACTGTCGCATTTAAAGTTTTACCATTTCATGATGTCAGCATACAGGTTGGCCCAGTTTGTTTTCAGTTGTTGCTTTGAAGACACTTGACATTTCACAAGGTAGTGTAGCGACACATTTGAGGTGTGGTGGGATCTTTAGTGATAGTATTATTACACATTTTTTTCCTGATTCTGACAGTGAAATAATTTTGAAAATCGGTTAATATTTGATGAAGTTAAGGCATACCAAAAAAGCTGTGCCATTTTTGGGCCACCCTGTATTGTTGCATCAGCAGATATCGACAGTATTTTGACAGCGCTCAATGCCGGAGTTTATTACTTTTCATATATACCTGTTTAGTAATGTTAACGTGTTGTGACTGTTTTAAAGGCAGGAATGATGTGGTTTTTGATAGTCAGTTTTTAGCGAACGTGAACTCAAGTTCAGGTTCGCTATATGTCATCGACTGTCCGTGTAATGTCTGTTGTCTGTCGTCTGTAACGTTGGTGCACCCTACTAAGGCAATTGAAATTTTCGGCAATGTTTCTATGCCATGTGGTACCTTGGCCATCCGTGACCTTTGTATAAAAATTTTACGGAGATCGTCCCAGGGGAACCCTTCGTTGGGGGGTTAAACCCAAGAGGGGTAGCCAAATATTGCGATTTTAGACCAGCGTTGCAGAAAACGATCAGTGGCGGAATTTATGCAAGAGTCTATTGTATTTTCTTGTGCGTGTACATTGTCGTCGTAAAGAAAGTTCACGTTCGCTATCTCATCTCCTGATGAGTTTCTTGTTGTTAATAGTCACATACTGTGGACTAGTTTTGCTGTAGCGTGTTTATGTGATAGGGCTAGTTGTTGTTGTTACACTTTAGTTGTGCTAAAAGCTGCAGAAGATTGTGTTTATTTTGCAGAAAGGCTCTGCTAAAAAGTTTCATTTATTTTGATTACTAAAGCGAACGTTAAATACAGAAAAAAATCGCACAAAGTTTAATGCACTGTCATTTTGCAGCCGTTTGCAGTTAGAATGACGCAGTTTTTGCCAAAATGCTCAGAAATTAACTGGTAATACGCGGAATGGGCAAATTTTGAATAATTTGACAAATATTCTTTGTTTGGCAGCTGGTAAGCGAACGACTTTAAAACATCAATACCGGCGACATTTTCGAGGCTCTCATCACAGAAGAAAAATTTGCAAAAAGCGAATGTTACAAAATTCACGGAAAACTTTTCCACCCTAAGAAATAATATAGAATTAGTGACTTGGGCGGCGTTAAGCTACTCAGCAAGTATGTAAGATTCAGCTGTTTGCTGGATTGCTGCGTGTCTTTCAAGCAGTAATAATTACTGCATTGATGATTAAACCTGCAGTCTACTAGCGTGTATCGTGCTGCCCTCTGGCGAATACGAAGATTGTGATTCGTGTTAGTCTTGCCTTTAATGCAAACGGATTCGCCAGATGGCAGCACTATACACGCTAGTCGACTGGAGAAGGTTCGGTCATCAATGCAGTAATTATTTATGCTTGAAACTTGAAAGACCGCCAGAGTTTTCGAACTTTGTCGTAGGCGTAGCCAGGGGCGTGCACCCACAGGGCAGAGAAAAACATTGGGGGGGGGGCAAATTTACAGGAGAAAGTTGTAAGTGCACCCCCCCCCAGGCAGAGAGTGCACCCCCGAGGCAGAGGAAGAGTCCAACTTTTTGAGCAAATTGGGAGATATGGGCGGTGGGAGAGGTTATTTAGGCAGTTTTAACGTGTGTTTTGAGGGCGACGACTAAAAAAAGGTCGTCAACTTTTTCGGGAAAAAAAGTGCACCCCGAGACAAAATCCTGGCTACGCCTGTAAACTTTGTACATTAGAAGCGTGTAGTGTGTCACAGTGTGATATTTCTGTAAACATCCAAAACATTGATGAACATTACATTGTGAAAACCCTCATAATGTAGGTAGGAATTGCAATCCCGGACTTGAGTTTTCAATCCCGGGTTTCGGGGATTGTCGAATTCCCAATCCCGGGATCCCGTCGGGATTGGCGTAGTATAGTTAAGACTACTAAAATTGCCACGTGGGTTACAGTGTTTGGGTCGCTATTTTTTGAACTACCAGTGTGTACGATCGTGCTATAGATTTAGTGCTGATCTGTTGTAAACCATACCGTAATATACTACTATAACTACTACTAGGGCAAATTGACCTCTGACCTTTCAAAGTCACGCTATGGTCAAAGGTCACCTCGTTAATCAACAAATTAAAATACACATGCGACGTCACGAGGGATCCAAGTTCCAACAGGCAGTTGTATCAGTGTTACGACTGTAATGCACGTTTCACAACTCTACAGAGCCTAAGTGACAATGTGGTCACGTATACGTATAGTCTCTGTAGAGTTGTGAAACGTATAAGCTGTGAAACCTACTGGATCCTACTGGGGCGACTTATGACGACGCATGTGTCGCTTGAGGTCACAGTCCCGTCGACATTGATAGTCACAAACTGAGCAGCTGGAAGGTCGTTCACCATGTGTATGTGTTCACACTTCACATTGATGAACGACCTTTCAGCTTCTCCGTTTGTGATGTGTCGACGGACCCGGTTTCATAATTCCTCACCCGGTTTCAGAACCTGGTAATTATTTTGCATTGTTTTATTTCGTGATTAATGCATACATTTCACACGTAATGACAACGCTAATACGGCGCAATCGGCGGCGGCCGGCGGGTCGATGGCATGGTTCAAGGAGGACTAACTTCGACTTGGGGGCATAGGGGCTTCATCGACTGGAGTTTGGCGGCGGCGGTTCTGGGGACCAAGGCCACCGGGAATTCCCGTTCGGGAATTCCCGGGAATCGCGGACCCGGGAATTTGTGAAATTTTGGCGGGAATTACGGGGAATTTCGCGAGTTTTGTCTTTTTCCCCAATTTTTATTGTTGATTATGACATTTTAGTGTTTAATTTAACTGCCTTTTGA
>Ga0209562_1000698_pt1 | contig 11787 bp, 8 predicted proteins | sample WorMetvacBELIZE2_FD_187399 | JGI IMG/M metagenome (GOLD analysis project Ga0209562, IMG submission 187399) | Marine gutless worms symbiont microbial communities from Max Planck institute for Marine Microbiology, Germany - Olavius vacuus BELIZE.2... | ecosystem: Host-associated > Annelida >...
AATGTATCCGGCAGACTGTAATTGTGGCTTGAAATAAATGTTTTGTTCCATGCTGTTCTGATTTTGGTTTTACAAACTTTATAAGAAGAGCTACTTAGTACATATTCTATAATATGCAGAATATGCAAACAAGTTTTAAAAAAGTGCATGTTCAACATGGCTTATTCAAGTTCAACTGTCTTGAGAACACGACACCAGGAACATTAGATCACAGAAAACAGAACAGTCCAAGCAAACAAACGTGTGAACAAGTTCTATTCACAGTTATAATGTCAGTAATTTAAAGTTGTCATGGACAAACAATACACGGTGCAGTTTGGCAGGTGAAAGAGAGCTGCGTGTGGAATTGCATATACGCCAGACTGTTGCCCAACATCTGTTCACATGCTGCACTGCTAGTGACGACCATCATGTTTTGTCGTCATCGTTTCATTTTCCATCGGGAAAACGACTCGTCATTCGACTCGACAGCTTCACACGTCTAAGGCTTGAAATGCTTCTGTATGGCGTGTATGCCTACTTCAATACTCTTAGACCAGAACGCTTGTCTGGTATCCTCTGGTGCTTTTCCGTTACTCTGGTGGCTCGGGTCGTTAATTTTTTCTGATATCCGGCCAGAATAAATGTAAGAATGAAAAGTAAATTTATATTGTTGTAGACCTCTCATGTGCTGCATGCATCAGTATGCCGAAAGTGTCCTTAAGTGGTGTTTATAAGTAGACTTGCCAACAGATGGATCTCCAGAGATGTCTGTCTTTGATCGTCTTGGTGAAAATTGCAAAAGCGTCTTTGGTAATTACCGCATTGTATACCGGAGATGCTCGTACATGTCAGCCATGACAGTATCGGCAGCTAGGTAAGACGCCACCAGCTTCATCAGCCGCTTGAAGCCTTTGTCCTGCACTACACTGAACGGTTGATAGCCCAATGCCATCATCTTGCTGATCGCTGTTGAGATTGCCTGGGCCCTTGGGTGGTCGATGGGCCGGAGATCTCCTTCATACTAGCCCACTGCTGGAGTGTCAGCTGAATAGACACTCCGATGGTTGAGGATGCAGTAGATGACCCCGAGATGCACATCGCCGACTGTGTGGAAAGTTTGGAATTTGTGATATCACACAGCATGCTGCGATCGCAAGTGGGCGATCAGGTTTGTCATAGTAAAGTTCTTAGCTGACGTTCCACGTGCAAGATCAACATATTACACTCATTACAAACTGCTTTTCTATCATCTACAGTGTCAACTGTAAAGAACTTCCACACCGGTCTGTTATTCAATTTTGAACTCATGATTGTCTGCTAAAATGTGAAAAACAAAAGTAAAGGAACGTGAGAGTGCTTCCATTTCTGGTAAAAGTAGGTGCGTTATGTAACTTTGCTTTCCGGTGCATTTTCGTTTTGTATGCACTCTGCAGTCTTTCAAGTAAGTAAAAGTCCTCAGATAACAATCGTAGCCTAAATAAATAACTTAAATAAGACAGCAAAATAAGTTTTTTATATTAATCGGTAATCGGACGATTGTTAGGCGCCCGATTATCGGCCGACCGATAATCGACCAGTGCCCTTATCAGTGCATCCGTAGTGTAGACAATTCAAAAAGTCATTTTTGTAAGTTAGTTACGGACGTTAGGGACATACAATTCAATCTGTGTACAAAGTTACGTATGCATATTCACTGTCTTTCCATTGGAAGTAATAAATATAGTCTTGCGACGGTAATGCACTTGCTTCGACTGATGTTAACAGCTTGCCAGCATGATCCAGCAAAAACGAGCCACGTGAATGCTGTTCAGTGGCAAAGACACTATCCTAAATTGAAAGAAACATGTATCACTTTTGTTCTCCGATGAGGAAGAGAAGTGACTCCTGTAAGCCGCGTGAACTTGAAAACTTTGCATTCGTTCTCCTCATAAGCAGCTCTGCATAATCGAGTACTTTTCTGTGGCTTTCTCCGAAACACATCGTACAACACAGTGTCTCAGTGAATACACAGTAATACAATATACACAATCAGTACATGAGAAATCTGCAACCTTACATGCAGCCTCATCATATAATACACAAGATCCCGACACACAATAATCAATTAGCATTCAATGTGTGTGTTTACATATGTATGATTTTAATAATAGATAAATAAAAAACGTTGGCTGAACTATGATGCATGATGTTCAGCTGGTATAGTGGTAATTTGGTAATTTCGTGAATCCTTCTGCCGGAGTGGTGGGGTCGGATGCCTTCGCTTGGTTGCTGGGGTTAAATTTCTGCAACTTACGCAGAGTCACTGCTAGACGTCATTATCTGCAAACAACAGAACTTACAAGTTAATGGTAGTTTTGCTGGTCTTCCCTATGAGATCAGTTGTCTTACATTATCGTTACTCATCTTCTTGCGGACAGACAACTTTGCCGAGAGCCAGCGTTTTGGGTTTTCTCGGTACCATAAGCATTATCAGTGCCTTTTCTCACTTTATGGTGCCTTTGTAGCATAAATTTCAGTTGCTCCTGTTTGATGTGATCTCTTTCCTGTGATGGAGTCTGTTGCTCTAGTGGTAGTTCGAAAATCGGGTGGAGCGTATTGTGGAGCGGATGTGGCAAAAAAGATGGAGTGGAGCGGGAAAGGAGCGGGGAGCGGGCTGAATCGGCTTCTCACAGCCTGCTGCAGTCTAACAATTCACTGACTTCATGACGTATAACGTATATATTTATAGTCTGCACTCTACTGCAGTCTACTCTTTTAGTCTTTACTCTTCCTTTTCATGCACTTGCCTTGTCACTGCCGCAGAGAGAACACGCGGCTGGCGTCGCTGCGGTGTTTGGAACTTGTCTCGGCAGCTGACAGTAAGAGTGCACACGTTTGCATAGACGGCTGCTGACGAGGTCGTGATGGCATATCACATTTGAAGCTAGTCCGGATACGCCCCAATCCGGGTACTGCAGCTCTTGATAGAGAGCCGTCTGTGTCCGTGTCGTTCTCAACCTGTGTTGCAGACAATGTTTCTGATCAATGTGAGTCAAAGTGTTACGTTTACGCCGTGGTGGCCAATAGGAATGGGCGAGACTGAGAGTGAGCTGAGCTCCACATTGGAGTCGCCCGGCTATGGTGAAGAGGTCAAACAGGTGGGGGGCTGCATTTGACGCCAGTATTATCTTCCATATTAACAACTAAATAGTTTAAGCTACCAGAAAACGACTTAATCTTGCACGCCAACACCAACTGTTTGTATACAGACAAAGAATATCGAATGCAGGCTATGCTGAATCTAAACAGCAGATTGTCTGCACAGTTGTCGGCATTCTACACAATTCTTTCTTCACCACTGTTGTACTTCTCCAGAAAATGACGCAGTAAACTTATGACCATGTTTGCACCTTTGCCAACCAAGACCGACTCTGGAATTACATAAAGTACCATTTGTCCCCAGCGGCTGACGCATGATTTTAAACAGTGCAAGCTTATATGGCACCAAAAAGTACAGTGGCCCACGTGCTGGCTCGAATTTGGCACAGAAATCTGCTGTGCAAAATCCAAATTGTGATGCTGCACTACAGCCTGCACAGAGTCAGATTGAATTTTCTCTCCAAAACTGTAATTTTATGGGATCGTTCAGTGACTAATTGATTGCAGATTGTAATGTTCCTGCTGCCCTGCAACCAGCTCCAAATGTGTTAGTGAGCAGTTTAGTAACTTGGCTCTGACTTTATCATCCAGAGATCTACGCTTCTGGAGCCTGTCTACAAGTTACCCACAAATCTGTTCGAGGCTTCTGAATACTCACAACAGGCAGGAAGTCCCGCCACGTTTCACAGAATAAGGAATATGACCCGCGGGTGTCACCAGCACAAGACTCAGAGTACAGCTGGTGTACTTGTCGTTTTGTTGTACCACAAGGCAGTAACAAAACATCCGGATTTTTTGCCCAGGCAAAAAAGGGCATTTGTTAATGCAAAAGTTTCAATAAATTCCACAGCTTCTTTACAGCACACCTCATAGACTATAAATGAGACTGGAGTTCCACCTGGTTGGAACTGCAGTTAGCAGAGTTCTTCCGTCTGTTCTCTTCTTCAGCTCCGTACCCCAGTAAAGTGACCTGTGAAAGAAGACCACCACAGCATTGGCTTCTTTCTACACCTTTCCTGCCGTCGGGACTTTACTGATGGCATCCTTGGCAGTCTGCTGTCAGGACCTGCGACATCACAACCCTCTTCTACATCTTCATACTCGCCGCCATCTAATGTTGTTGTTGTTTACCGGAACCAGTTAAAACCAATCGAATCCCAGTCATCAGCTGCCGAATCAAATCTATAAACTGTCGAATCACTCTCCAAAAGTGGTCAAATTGCGATTTAAATCAATTTGCCCATCACTCGTCTCAGCTATAGAATGATTTTTCTCAGTTTTTCCCTTTGCACTGATCCACAAATGGTGACTGGCTGCAATTCTTATGCTGTCATTGGTTGTATTTTTCATAAGCCTCACTGCATGTCATTACTTCCACCTGTTTGATGTGTCTTGTCACTTTAAGGCTAACTCTGTGTATGGAATGAAATGCGTCAACACACAGACAGAGAGAGCTGTATGACTGCAGTTGACGACTTACAGCCGACGATGAGTTGTGGATGAGATACTGAGCTGTAACAGGTCAGCGAGGTAGGCAGGTGTACCAGTCTTGAGTGTCTTGAAGGTTGTGATGGCTATCTTGTAATCAGTGCAAGACTGGATTGGTAGCCAATGCAGATGTTGAAGAATTTTTCATTCCTTTCCAGAGTTCTGACTGAAATACTGCCCAGTGGCAGCTATAGAATGATTTTCTATCACTTATTCCCTTTGCACTGATGCACGTGGTGGCTGGCTGCGATTCTGATGCTGTTGGTTGCATTTTTTGTAAGCCTCGTTGCATGTCATTCCTTTCACCTGCTTGATATTGGCAGATGTTCGGCGCAGACCGCTGACGTCCGCTGCCATATTGTCTGTCAGATTTTGTCATTATCAGTGCATTTAAGCAGTAGAGGTACTAGCCAGACACTTAGCATTTATGTGGAAGCAAATGCTGGAGTCGTCTAGTCTAGCACCACATTTTTCTTTCTTCAGACTTGTAATCAGAATTGAATCGTCTTTTATTAACCTACCCATATTAGGCTGTATGGTGAGCAGCCGAACCTTTGTACGACACAGAAAAGTACACGTCATTAAATTATTAAATGCAACAAACTTTCTGACACACTTCTGTCAGAAGCCATTACTCGCAAGTGTACGATTTATTAATCATGATATAACTGTCGGAATGACGTTTGAAAAGCATCTGATCAAAAGAAATCGATCACGAGACATAAGTCCTGAAAATGCAGGTGTATTCACGAAAAAATGCAAGACCAATACATGCTCAGTTTTGGTCGTAGGTGAATTCTCATCGGAACTAGCATTACAAAGTATAGAAATAGCGTTTTTAAAAAGTTGTCTTCCCAGTTTTGAATACGAGAAAAAGGTGACATTCCAGTAGCGCTGCTGATATGAGCAGTATAGTGGTTTGGTTCAGTTTCATAGTCGGAGACAAAGTCTGCAGTGATGAACTGTTCAAAAAACAGCAGCCGTTCTTCGGACTGCACTGGCGTCACACAGCCAGAGTTACCAGAGAAGTTGAGGATTTATGTTGTCATCTGGCGTGCTCCTCTCTGACCATCTGTGCATTTTTTAGGCATTTCCGCTTTCCTTGTTCTCCCAGACGACTTGCCAGACGGCTGGCCATTGCTGACATCTTCGTCACCGGCAGATGACTCGGCAGACAGTCAAAAGTCATCTGTGAGACGTAGATGAAGATTCCACTGATTCTTTATCTTCAGAAGCAGAATCTGCTAATGTTGTCCCTAGAACATCAGCTGTTGACTTAAGTCTTCAATGAGACACCATTTATTATGAGTTTAAATGTCTGACAGTCAGTGTAAACAACACATTGTCAGGACACTTAGGACAGCCGTTGCATGTGTAATCATCTGCATTCAGAAAACAAACTTAGACTGTTTCCTGGGCAACATGACCCAGATCTCTGAATGTGTTTGTCGGTCGGCGAGTGCTGGGTGAATCGCCCCTGACGGTGATGTTCACAACCTCGACCACACCTCGACTCTTTAGCTCTGTCTTTGTTTCATCAACACTACACCCTTTTGAGAAGTTGAGTGACCGATGGGGTGAGCATTTTACTGGAGTGCCTGATGAAAACACGCACTGTGTTAACAGTAACAATTAGTACTAAAATTAGTGTCAACTGATGAGTTTATTCAAGAACACGCACTGTGTTGTGTATGTGCGTGTTTAGTGCTCCTGAAGACTTTCGCTTGAACCCAGGTGCCGTGGAGGCCGTCCTGCAGCATCCTGCTCAGCCAGAAAAGGTACAGCATCTGCTGTTTTTTTTGTGATTACCAAGCACATTAGACATGCAGTGTACTGTAAAATACAGAGGGTCTGTGTCGCAATAAAAACTGAGGCAGATTTTTTTGTAATTTTCTCATGTAAAATGTAGCCGATTCTCACGGCATTCCATTGTCATTTATCTAAAATATATGAATTTTAGTTTTACATGGTAGTGTAGAGGCACTGTTCAAGTGAGGTGGAAAACAGTTGTCATATATTACGGCAGATTTATTCAGAACACTATGCACTAGTTAACCAGAATCGGCTGAGCTTTATGGATTATGGTTTACTTTTTTGGTCACATTATCGTATGTTATAATCAAAATTTGTTTGAATAAACCGCAATTACTGCCATTTGTGTCATAGTTAGCTAAGCAGTTGATAGAAGACAACTTTTAACAACAGTTGTAGTAATTTAAAACAAGAAATTAGTTTCTGTTAAAAGTAAATAATCAGTTTGTCATCAGAGTGCGCTTAACTGCTGATATGTAAATAGCAGTGCATTACAGTAGTCAAACTACAAAAACTGTGATATGTTTAATAGTAGTTATACTGTCAGAATCAGTGTTCCTTAGTCGATGACGACAGAGTAATTTTAATGTTTAATAAATTGAACTAATTTTTGTTATAATGTCAACAGTAGTGACTATAATTTCTCTGTTTTCGCCAACGAGATGAAAGTTGCGACTGAAATATGACTTAACTGACGATGACGATTACTAAAATTCAAACATTTTCATCAACAAGAGTGAAATTTTTATCATGTGAATTATAACGTGGCCATTGGTGTGGTAATTAGTCAGTTAACATTACCAAATGTCAGTTTTTAGCTGGTTGTGAGTTTTGAGTCGTGATTAAAATCGAATTGTCTAGGCCTAATCATCATTCTTATTATACTAAAACTTCAACCAAAACTGACGAAAACTGTGATTGAAACTGGAACTAAAACTAAAGAGCCGACTAAAAACACATTGATCTTTGATGAATGTATGTGTGTATGTGATCAGCTGTTGATTGGTTACAACCGGGGACTCATCGTGTTGTGGGATTGCAAGAACAACAAAGCTGAACACATGTACAATGCCGCACAGGTACTGGTGCCTCAGTTTTCATTGCTTATGTTGTAGACCAGAAAGCTGTGATATTTTGGCCACCTGGTGAGGCACAACTGCTTGGAAAAAGATATCACTCAGGTCACTGTATCAGGAATCAGGATGTGGTTGATCGTCACAGATTGGATGAAAACCATTCTTGAAAGGCTACTGCGGTCAACAGACAAAGAGAATTGAATGGAGATGGATTGTTCATAGTGTGGACAACACTTGGAAAGGACGGCTGAAGGCAAGGCAAAAAAAGTAAAAGTAAAGAAGGGTATAGCAGTTTGCAGGCAAGCCTGCCATCACCGCTACGGGGAACTCACATGCCATATAGGATCACAGTGTTACCTGCCACCCGGCAGAGGTGACATTCCCGCCTTTACCCCAGCCAAAGCTGGTACTCGATTTAGTGACCCCAGAGGGATGCAAGGCTGGTTGGTTAGAGATGGTTTACCCGCTTAACGGTCACCCATCATGAACTAACCGGGCCCGATGTTGATTAACTTCGTTGATGCGACCAACGACACTAAACACTACACCAAGCCGCCACCCATGGGACATGTTTCAGTCAAGGCAGAGCTAATGCCGTGGAATAACAGTAGACTTGTTTCTCACATGATCTGTTTAGTATGAAATAATGATCACATATCTGAGTCACGTTTCTGTGTGTGTGTGTGTGGCTGCAGCAACTGGAGTCGTTGACGTTCATTTCCGACGGCAAAGAGTTCATCAGTTCACACAGCAATGGATCATACATCATCTGGAACACCGCCAGTTCCCTGCGACCAAAAGAACAAGCCAGCACGCCATACGGTGAATACTTGAGCTCAGCTTAACGTGTGTTGCAGCGATTGTACAATCACATAGTGTTCGGCAGAGATGGAAAGAGTGCTTGAAAGGCTCGAGCTGTATCTATTTGTTTTACAACGGATAGCATTTTATCCAGTAAACTTCAGCATATTTGCTTATATAGGAGTTTCATGTAAGTCGACTGAATCTTTTGCCCTGTTTTTCTCTGCCAAGAAGGTTATGTTTTACCTATACCTGGCATTTGTCTGTCTATTGGGCTGTCTGTCTCTTTATACATCAGCAACTTTACGTGAAAAATACCGATGAGGTCTTCATGAACATTTCTACCAGAGATGTATCTGTGGAGAAGGAAGAATACTGGATGTCATCCACATCTGGATCCGCATCTAGGAATTTTTAAAAGGCTTCGGCAACATTTCAATGTACGGCATTTTTCCACAGTTTGGCTGATATGTCTGCAAAACTGATTGGATCAATCAATCAATCAATCAGCATGAATTTGCTATGGCGCCCCACATCCAAAGCTCTGGGGCGCCAGAAATACAGTGAAAATACAACAGCATAACAGTGTCACAATAATGATTCAGCAAAGAGGTGAGTCTTTAGTCTAGTTAAGAAAAGAGTGTATGTGGATGAGGTGCGAATGTGTGATGGGAGGCGATTCCAAGCAGATGGTGCAGCAACGGAGAAAGAACTGTTAAAAAGTTGGCGGTTAAATCTTGGATTTGGTTGGATCTTAAAAACGTATCATCGGACATTAAGTCCCCACCTTTTTGTACTCTGTATCCGAACTGTATACAACTATATAACTGTACCTTGGCGGCGGTATGCAGTCTCTGAGTGCTGTAGTTTTAAATCAAATTCAAATGAGGAGTCTTTGTTAAAGCTGAGTATCTGGTTTTGGCATGATATCAGTCGTTAATGAAATAGAGAAAAAATCAGTACATGACATAATATATTTGTCAAAGGAGTTTCAGATATCCTTAACATGTATTAGAGCAAGAGGATTGACAGTGTCCTCTGTAATCTGTAACAGTTTCCGCCTCTGAAGATATAAACCTCTGTCAGAATCGTAGTATGTAGTTGATGATGATTATTTTTATAATTTTTTTTCGTAATTTCATCATCGTAAGATTTTACTGTTTTTCATGTGCTAGAAATGTTTGATTAAAGTTCCAGCAGGCAGCTGTATGCGTGTGTGTGTCCATATTACAATTGATTCAGCGTTGTGTACGCTGTAGGTCCGTATCCATGCAAGTCTATCAACAAGATCGTTTGCAAGTCAACAAAGACGTGAGTGTGAATTGTATTTCATTAACGGATCATTTACAGTTCTCGGTTTTTCAAAGTATATAAAGAATACTCCATTTCAGACCCTTTACTACGGACTACCGGACTGATCCCGCGGACTACCTGACCATTTAAGATTTTATTCTTCTTAACGGCTGATTTGTTAGCATGGTGTGTTGGAATATGCCAGCCCCTAGTCAGTTTTTGAACGCACTTTAAATCTCTGGATATTCTATGGTGTCATGTGATGTCAAAAGAGTACAAGAAAGCTTTACTCCATCTTGACGTTCTATTACTAAAACTGTGATATTTCTACTCAACAGACTCAGCGTGTGTGATAAAATGATATAAATCCAGCCCTCTCTTCTTTGTTATACAGTTTGGGGAATTTTGGTTATTGTTCTTGTGTATTTGAGTTTTGACTCAGTTTTTCGTCTCAAGCTTATTCCAATATCGGGAGTCGTGACCAAAATGCTGTTGGAGTAAGCCCAAGCGACAATGAATAGAGATATTACTATGAAGTAGGGGTATGTCCACTTTGGTCATTGGCAGATCTTCAGTCCGCAGCATTTTTCTCCCGTTGTGTACATGTACGCGGCCATTTGCAAGATATCATATCGATACAGCAAAACTGCAGCTTATTCAGTATGAGTGTGGAACAGTCTCTTGAGTACCCATTCAGACTGAGTCCTGCCCCGTGTGGGGCCGGGGCACCCCTCTTCCCCCCTTGTCCTTTTACTTCCTCATCTTTTCCCCTTTTTACTTTTTCCTTTCTTTCATTGGCTTTACCTATTTTCTTCTTTTATCCATCCCTTCCCTTTCTACCAGAATAGTCCCACTCCTTTTCCAGGCCGGAGGTCGTAGGAGGCGACCGAACCTGGGTTTAGTTAGTTTGTTTCTTTCTTTGTTTTTTTGTGTAATTTGTGTTATCTGTATTCCTTAGTTAAGATGCATTGTGGTGTTTTGTTCTATATTTTTTTTACTTTTGTGTGTTCCTTCAGTGCTTTGACACTGTTGGTTGGGTCATTTGACCCGTAAAAACTCATCCCCGATATGACCTACAATGTGTTTGGTGGGATGTTAAGCCTTACTCAATCATCATCAGACTGAGTCCTAACTGACTGTCTGCTGGCATGTGCTGCAGCAACTTCATCATCAGTTTCTTAGCACTGTAACGTATTAATAGTGCAGCCTATTAGGTAGCACTTAATCTTTTAATCTTCGCTCAAAACCATTTTGTTTGTTTACATTTGGAATGTAGCTGTTACTATAGAAACCACGCAGGTGGTTCTCAGTCCATATAAAGACTTTCTAGCCACGACTAGTTGGCAGTTAACTAACGATACTCTCTGCAAAAAGATTTTAAGTAACTGTCCTTGTTTTATAAGTTTATTGCACCAGAACTGATACGGTCTCTGCATTGGAAAGGCTATAAATATGGCTAATGCATCTCTTCCCTGCATAAAAAGAACAGTGGCGCTTCAGCTCAGTAAAGGAGACGGGTCATTTCCAGGTCAGAAAATACTAAAGCTAGGTCACCGGATGCACTTTTTTTACTCAAAAAAAAGTTGACGACCTTCTTTGTTTTTGTTGTCGCCCTCAAAACACAGGCCGACAACGCCGCTGATTGTTTCGCAGTCAAAATAAAACAAAAGCGGTCGGATATGGTAAGATTTTTATTTTCTGTTCACACTGTTATGGAAGCAAAGCAATAGGCAGGTCATTAGCCAGGGCGGTGGATCTTCCAGCCAGATCATTGGACCTGGCACGCCGTGGTGTAGCGCCGCCACTGGAAAAGAAGGCCCCTTTTGGTGACTCCAGAATGTTGCAGGATGCTGTTATTTGAGACGTTGTATGATGATTCGAAGACCGAAGTGACCATACATCTGAGTGAGAAATTAATCAGCGAATGAGGATCATTCGATGTTGTGCTGTAGGCGAGAAGCGATGCATGTGTTTGTGGGAGGCATGCCACGTGCAAGCTACGGTGATCGTCACACGGTGTCTGTCATACACGGCGAAAAACACGTCGTGTTCGACTTCTCTTCAAAAGTCATCGACTTCTTTGTCATCTGTGATTCTGACCGCCGTCGACGGCTTTCACACTCCATGGGGGACATAGCCGGTTTGTTCAGTCAGCTTGCTGCTTCTTTGAAAGACATTTTTGAAAGTGTTGACAATC
>Ga0209562_1000699_pt1 | contig 11782 bp, 10 predicted proteins | sample WorMetvacBELIZE2_FD_187399 | JGI IMG/M metagenome (GOLD analysis project Ga0209562, IMG submission 187399) | Marine gutless worms symbiont microbial communities from Max Planck institute for Marine Microbiology, Germany - Olavius vacuus BELIZE.2... | ecosystem: Host-associated > Annelida >...
GTCATCATGGTAGTCGTATAGTCATAGTCGTAGTAGTAGTAGTAGTAGTAGTAGCAGTAGCAGCAGCAGCAGCTTCAGCCTACCACCCGCCAATGCGGATTGGTGATGTTTCCTGTCGCATCTGCTTGTGTTTTTGTCTTTCTGGATTATGTATCAGTTGAGGCCCTAGCTTTGATATGTGGAATGTCGCACAAGGGGCAGTGGCGGGTGTGGGGTGGCATCTAAGGTGGATTCGTTGGGTTCGGACGAATCCCCAGACATTTTAGATACTTTATAGAGCATTTATTCATCTAATTGTTATTGCAGGCAATGGGTAATTTGTCTGCTGGATGAATGCAGTCCTAGTGGGCCGCAGAACTAGGCCTGTCTGCTAAATTAGGAGCATCATTTAGCCCAAACTGGTATGCTCTAACATGTAGCCTCGTCTTAAAGGAAATTCTAACAACTTTTCTGGGGAGGTGACACTTCTCTCCATATCCCCTCGACGCCTTCGGCGTTTCGTTTCCCACTAAAAATTCCTGGCTGCACCACTGCATGTTTTTAATTGCCCATCGAGCGCCGCAGCCACGCTTGCTATGGCGAAGGCCAGGAGACTATCTTTTAAACATAATATATTTCCCAAGTTAGGAAAAGGGTGGAAAATAAACCTAAGACTAACTGATAAAATTAATAAGTAATACGTGTATGGTAAATGTTAGGCCTACTCATACAATGTTTCTATTTACTGTTAAAGATTAAATATGTGTTTAAAGCAGCAAAATGTAGTACTGCTATCTAAAAATTTCCAAATTTTCTGGGACAGGTTTCCCACCCATCGACGCCTTAGGCGTTACGCTGTCCTTGCCTAAAACGAACCCCCTTAGCACAATTCTGGATCCGCCACTGGGTGGGACCCTCGGCCTCGGGATTGTCAATCACGCCCCGGGGCTGGGCTAACAAATGAAGACATAGGAGCGAGTCACGAGCAGTGCCACTAACTTTAAGCCAGTGAACTCATTTTATGGCATGCAGCCTGAAAAACGGATTGATTAATACACTAATACCTTAACCTAGTTGATGTATGTGTATTGCATACTTGGTAGTATTATGTATTCCATTATCACAGTACATTACATAGCTGATTTATACCACTTCATATGCGAACATCTGACTAGGTTATTGGTCGTCACCGCTTATTAGCCACGCCCACAAGACACTGCCCGCACCGTCGCAGACGGCGCCAACATCAAAGCATTCTCTCGTCACTGCCCCTTCTGCACTCTCCCTAAAAATCGTCTAGTGCGCTACTACCGTCTGTCTGTAATCATTCTAATTTCTGACAGCTTCGACCTAGAAAGTTCATTTTTGATAGCTATGTATTGTACTGTATATCTTCGGAATGTTTAGGTCACGTTCATATATCAGTGTTATCGTGTCAAAGTCACGGGAGCAAAAAGCGTGTCTGTGTATACTGTTCGCGGGTGATGTGTGTGCGAACGAAAGGCAACCTTGTCATCCTCATCGTCATCGTCATCATCATCATCATCATCATCAGCAGCAGCAGCATAATCATGGGCGTATCCACGTCTGTAAACACGGGTAGGGCATTGTGGGCATGAAGTTCAAAGAGCAGGTTTTGATTATTTAGATAAAATGATACATTATGGTGCTAAGTACCGTTTTTACCATCAGCTGGTTAGTTCTATTGCACTTCTCCCTCTCTCTTTCCTGTTTTTTGTACTTGGTGTACGATTCATATAATAAAAAAATAAAATAAGTAGTGGCGTCACTGGGGGAGCGGACCGCCCCGGGTGACACCCTTCAGGGGTGACACCCGAATTTGTTGGCTGAATTTGGAAAAGAACAGTGGACAAACGAGGTCGAAGAGTTAAAAAAGTCACCACTTTGCAGACGGCGATGACTAAAAAAGGTCGTCAGTTTTTCAGGAAAAAAATAGAGGTGACACCGTCAGTTGCCGCCCCGGTGACACCAACCTTAGTGACGCCACTGACCTTTAGTGACCTAACTGATGTACAATATGAACAGCAGAAATGCTACTGAATCTCTATCTCATGAACGCAGCCTAGTACTAAACATGTGTTCCACTCTGCTTAATATCTTATAATGTCATTAATCTCATTGCAAAGCGGTTTTATAATTTCTGCCATCGACGTAGTAGCGCTGGCTTTGGCACCCAGTCTCTTGGCAATAATCTTGTTTACGTGAAACAGATGCTGTACATGTAAATTTTGTAAAAGGAGGTTTATGCTGTTGAGTAATCCTGTCAATGACTTAATAGGCCTAAGTGACGACTTCGCTTTGTGTAGAAAAAGTATCAACATTCGCTGGAATTTTTTGAGAATTAGCAAAATGTCGAAGACATGCATTCCATAGGCGGTGAAAAAATGGTTTTGCCTAATTTACAGGAAAATGTGTAAGTGCACCCCCAGGACACGAAGTGCACCCCCAAGCCAGAGCAAGAGTCAATTTTCAGGACAGTTTTTCTCTGATTGGCTTAGATTTGGAGGTATATTTAGACGGTCTGTGAGGGCGACGACTAAAAAAGGTCGTCAACTTTTTTGGCAAAAAAATGCACCCCAGACAAAATCCTGGCTACGCCTATGATGCATTCCCGACCATATTCCAAAAATCTAGAGAGACACGTCCCCTTCTACTTCAGTATATTCCTACGATAATTCTCACCAATGTTATTATTCAGTACTCAAATCCACAGTTTCTCTTTCTATAAAATATGTTGTTTTCGTTGCGTAAAAGTAGTGCGTTTAGTGCATTTTCGCGTATTGTCAAAAACTCATATTCGTATGTAATTTGCGATAGCACTAGGTAAGCTATAATTACTTAGCTAAGCAGTTAACTGCCTCCGCCAAGGTTTACCACATTTCTGTATCGGTTTGTTGGTTTGTTTCTTAATCAAATTAACAATAATATTAGTAAAACAATCTTTATTCACACCACAAAACAGCAAGACAGTAAATATATAGGAATAAAGTTAAAACAAGATGCTCAGCTATCACAGAGAGACCGCGCTGCAGGGTGCGTTAGTTTTGGCCAAAAGTGGAAGACTTGAACTGGGAGACAGTATTTTGGGACATTATAGGCCTGCAAAGCTATCGAATTCGGTGAAAAACGCAAAATTAGGGCTATTACGCCGTTCAAGGTTATTGAAAGTCATCGATGTCGGTACCAATCAAAAGCCCGTATGCGACTTCCTATTAATGATCAATAGCAATTGACAGCCTATTTCGTACCGTTTCAGAGTTATCGCAGCTTATTGTTCATAGTTTCGACACTGCGTTTTTGAGCCCCCTCTTGGGGGCCTTAGGGACAACGTACGATATTCATCTTGGGCTCATTGGAAAGCGCGTACTGGACTTTCAATTAGTTTTAATTGGACTTTTTGGTAGGTGTTAGGCTGAGGCGCGACGAGCGAAAATAGATTTTAAAATTCGGCGATTTCGCTCCAACGCGGTCAGTTTGACCCAAAATTTCGGGTACAAGGGGTCGCCCTTATCAATCATTTTTTGCACGGATAGTTAGGCCAATGAATGCCTTACAAGTTTGTCGCTGACAGTTTTCACAAAGAAACTTTGCAGCAGACTTTCTTGAAGCAAAGTGCGATTTTAGACGAAAAATGGCCGTTCTGCGTTTTTGAGCCCCCCTTTGGGGGACTTAGGGGCAACGTATGATCATCGTCTTAGGCTCATTTGAAAGCGCGTAGGGGACTTTCTATTAGTGATAATTGAACTTTTTTCGCTAGGTGTTACGGCTGAGGCGCTACGAGCGATTATCAATTCAAAATCGGCGTTTCGCTCCAACGGGGCGCCCATGTCTGCTACTGATGGCACAGCCCCTAAAACGCCGCCAGTCCGACTCTGAACTTAGATGGATTTGAACGGCCGCAATTTTGGCGACGAAAGCGAAGGATGGGGAAAAGGAATGGGAAGAGGGAAGGAAAAGACGGCAGAACGGGGAGAAAACACAACCGAAATAAATCTCTGCTTACGGCCTTTTGTCAATCACCACAAGAAAAAAAATACAGAATTAACAGTTCATACAATATAAAACTTCAGCGGCCCTGAAGTTTTGTAAGACTTGCGTCGCGATGAAATTCGTTGATGATGATGATGATGATGAAAACGCAAGTAATGTACTTCATAGTAAAAGACGAATACGCTTATGGAAAAAGCGCTGTGTTACGAGGAAAAAGCGCGACGCAAGCTATCCAAAGTGGCAAATTAAGGCGAAATCAGTGGCCGAAGCTAGATGCCCCTAATATTTAGGAGCCCCGATATTTTTTATTTAAACATTTTGTAGCATATCAGTTAACAATTTTTTACATTTAAAATTATTCTTCTCCTAGTCACCCCAATTGTGAAGGGAGGGCTAATGCAGGGCGTCTATTCGAGGGGTCCAGGGATGGAAGGGAAAGAAAGGCTCCAGCCTGCTGCTTCAAGCAACCCTTTTTACGTCATTGAGTATCTGTCAAAAACATGGCTACATGACGAAACGTTATAAAATATTTACACAAACTGCATACTTACGGCATAATTACAAACCACAATTCTCTCTATTTTTACCAATAATCACTCGAAACGTAGGCCTATCACTGATCTTACAGTTTATGCGTTCCGAAATCTATTGCGTTTCAAATGCATTGGTCAAAAAGCGAAAAGCCACGAAGTAACATTTACGTTGCAGAATACTTATTTAAAAAAAAATAAAAATATAGTCACATAACATGTAATAGCATGCTTTCAATAAATGGAAAACGTCACTGCAATCACACGACGACAATGTTCGCAATATAATGACTACTGAGCATTCTCTTATTCAACACGAAAAGCTCTGCTTACGAAACAGCAATTTTTAGTTGAGTGATTATTTTTAGTCACGGCTTCCACGACTCATAGTCGGAATTTTAATTCAGACTAAATGACAGTTAGGCGGGCCCAAACGTTTAATTTTAATTCCGCAACCAAAAGCCGGCAACTTGATGAAGTCGTCTGGCTAATTTCACTGTATGTCTAAATTTATGATAAAACTGTGGCCGATAATGTGGTGGCAGACGTTCGAGGTCATGAGCATCTGCCAACATCGAACAGATGAAAATGATAAAAAAAGACATGCCGCGTACTTATAAAAGCCCACGTGAACTTTCAGCTTCGGGTTTCACATGTTTGCAACCATGTAAACTTTTCAGACATTTTTCTGGCGCTTTGAACCATACGTGGTTTTGAATAAGCAAAACGCAGAGTGTTCTTACTTTTTGGGCCACTCGGTATAGGCTATACCAGAAAATGTTTCAAACAAATTACGCAAATTACCACTAAATATGATTAAAGAAGTAAAATAACACACACAGCCACACGGCAACGCATCCATTAAATTATAATAAGTTGTGAAAAACTTCATACACGCAACTTCTTAAATATACCCACTATTGGGCTTTTGTACATTATGTCGGTTACAGAAAAGTTAATATTCGCTGCAAACCTACATATGCATGTAAAGCGTTGCATAATGTACGTTAGCATAGAAAACATGATTACTGCAGGAAATGTAATAAATATACACACAGAGGCTACAAGTATGAAAAAGAAGCTTAGCTGTCGCAAAGACACCGTGCGACTGCTGCGTGGCTCAGTTGTGGCCAAATGTAACTGGGAGACGATATTTTGCGGACATTATAGGTTTATCTTTCACCACTGTGACGTAATCAGCCTGCAAGGCTATCGAATTCGGTGAAGTTAGGCAAAATAATGGCTATTACGCCGTTCAAGGTCATTCACGGTCACCGATGTCGGTACCAATCGAAAGCCCGTATGCAACTTCTTATTAGTGATTAATATTAACTGACATCCCATCTCTTACCGTTTCGAAGTTATCGTACATTTTGCACACTTTGCGTTTTGGAGCCCCCTTTAGGGGAGAGGGGCTTAGGGGTAACACACACTGTTCATCTGAGGTTCATTAGAAAGCTCGTAGTGGATTACCTATTCGTGTTAATTGAACTTTTTTGCTTGGTGTTATGGCTGCAGCACTACGAGCAAGCATCGATTTAAAATCGCTCCAACAGTGTCAGGTTGGCCGAAAATTTCAGGTAAAGGTGGGAGGGGGTCGCCCCCACCAACCGTTCTTCTTGTTAGAAATCTAGGATGAATGATATTTCATGTGGTATAAGAATGTGGGAATGACTTTCTTTCGTTTTGTCACAATCCAAGTGTTTGACGGACAGACAGACGGACGGACGGACAGAAAGGCCTTGCCAATATCGTGCGTTGAAATTTGCATTACATACAGTCGCACGGTGAAAACAGAGACAACAATAGCCATTCTCCGAAAAAAAGATAATGGTAAACACCGGCGCCTAAATAATAACATTTGAAATACACGGTAGAAAATGTTTCAAATAAAGCACACATCTACCAAGATGCTGATGGGAAATTTCGTGTAGAACATTAGGGAATATGCCAAATACGATGTGCTTCATTAGCCAAACTGCACTAAATTTGCTGTTTCTGTTGAATTCACAGTGGACGGAGTACTGCTTTATCGCTACATACAGGGTGGCCCAAAAATGGCACAATAACTCAGACAATAAACACGTTGTTCCTTGTTAATTTCTTTAAAACGTGTTGTTACAGAAGTCGTCTTGTTTTCAATTGTTGCTTAGAAGACACTTAACATTTCACAAGGTAGTGTAGCGACACACTTGAGGTGTGGTGGGATCTTTAGTGATAGTATTATTATACATTTTCTCCTGATTCTGACAGTGATATAATTTTGAAAATCGCTTAATATTTGATGTAGTTAAGGCGTACCAATAAAACTGTGCCATTTTTTGGCCACCCTGTAGTTATGCGATTGTGTTAATGACATTTATTCTGCTTTGTAAACGGACGTTTTGTCTGCGTGTGTTGAAAAGTGGAAGTGGACAAAGGAGTGTGAGCTGCATTCACAGAGCACAGGTGATGCCGTGTACGGTAATCTACTTACTTACTTACTTACCCCCGGCTTGCCCACATGCTGTATCCTGCAATAAGATTCCCAACCACCTAATGTCGTTGTTGACTTCAACAGAAGCCCAGCCTTGCTCACAGTAATATTTTCACAATTCTGAACACCGCCTAAGATTATGGACGATAGTCTAAAAGCTTGCGTTCTATGATATACGGACACACACCGTCTGACTATACCTGGGACGTGAGCCCAAACCCAAGCCGGTAAAACCGTTCAGAAACAGTTCGTACTATAGGCGTTTGCACACCGCTAAGCCACTGGGGCAAGTGTACATCACAATGATTGTACTGAAATTTTAATCCAACATTATCCCGTACCTCATACCAAAGTGGGATACCCATCATACCTCTATCAAACCACCGCCCCAAATAATAATCATTACTAATGATTACCTTAATTATATTATCGCAGTGATAATTTGATTATCTCCAACGCTTTAGCAGCATCGGACAGACTATAAAAACAGCTCTACAGCTGTTTGTCAGTGAATGAGTGTCTGTCACACAAAACGAACTGAATGCTGCTCTACAGAAGGCAATCTTCCACCTATGTTCACCAAAACTGACACCAAGGTAGAAACCCAGGAGGCGTGGTTACCTAGATGCCGTGATTGGGTCAATGAAGGTCAAATTAGTTAGTCAGCTAATTAATGACATATAGTCATCGACCTTATAGCCGAGTCAGTGACATACCTGCAAGAACTGACAGATAAGGTAAACTGCTACAGTAAAAAATTGGACTAAGGATTAGCGAAAAGAAGACCCAGGTCATGGCAGTTGGTAAAACAGACACCAAACTTAATATATGGTTAGATGGTGGCAGGCTTGAACAGGTCAAGGAATGCACGTACCTTGGAAGCCTAATGACCGACGATGGCAAGTGTATAAACGACATAAAGAAGCGTGTGGGTTTAGCATCCGCAGTAATCGGACAACTCTACAAGATCTAGAAAAGCAAAGAAATTACCATAAAAACTAAAGTTATGGTATATCAAGTATACTGGTTATGCCTGGTTTACTATATGGAGCAGAGTGTTGGACAATGAGAAAAGAAGATGAGCGGAGGTTACTGACCATGGAAATGAGCTGCCTGAGGAGAATGCTGGGTGTCACAAGGCTAGACAGCATAAAAAATTTAGAAATCAGAAAAAGAGTAAACCTACCCGAGACAGTAGTCGAAGTGATAAGAAGGAGACGTCTCACATGGTTTGGCCACGTATCAAGAATGTCCGGGGACCGACTGCCAACCAGAGCACTACACTACTGAGAACACGCAACAGAGGTCGTCCATGCAAGAAGTGGATCAATAACATACAAGAGGACCTGACTCATTTACAACTGAACATGAAGGAAGCGATGGACATTGTACGTGACAGACAAGAATGGAGACATCGTATTTCAACCTCATCGTCACCATTGGGTTGACGGGCGAGCAAGAAGAAGAAGAAGAGTCATCGACTGGCACCATGACCCTTTAACTTTGAATGACCTTAATAGGACTCATAAGCAAAGGTCTTGAGTCATATCGTAAGAAAACTGTAAATATTAGGCCCTTAATGTATAGAATTATACAACAGCCAGTGTGAGAAAACCCGGTCGCACCGATACAAATTCCTAACTCGCCATTCTATTGTCGGTAGAATAATGCCGTACGTGGCAAATACGACGACATAGGGTAGATACACGTTTCATATAACGTATTTTTTTCCTTACTAATTGCTTTCAATATCCCAATTTCCTTGTGTCTGCACCAAAAAAGTGAAATACATTCCCGTCAAATTGCCATCTTCCTACATGTACTGCTGATTTTTGCACGACTGTCACGTATAATGTCATAGATTTTCTCGACAAAAGATAATCGATTACTCGGCATAATTGTAAAATTAATTTTAAAAACTTCAACTAATCACATATTACCTTCCGTTCGTTTTCTGCAGGTCCTATATGTTCTAAACAGATTTTTTGCTTTTCAATCCATCGGTGAATCGAAATATCGCATGTGCGCATTATATATTACCTTTCGTTAATCCTAGAAATTAGTCGATTAAATTTAGGAGCATATGTTTGCGGTCGTCACGAGTAAATTTCGCAAACGAAACACAAACTATAGGTGCAACCTCTACTGGCCCACTTGTAATAATTTTCACCTTTCAACACCAAACAGTACGGCTGACCCTCAGTCTCAGTCCAAGAGTCTCCTGAATCCCAGTTAGTGTAAACCATATGCTCATCAGCAACGGTGCCGTTGGGATAACGTACTTTCCATACGAAGGTGGAGCCTGAATCCGTTTTCTGTCCAGCAGCCCAGTAACGTGTCTTACCTGAGGCGACCTCACAGCTAGACGACGAGCCTGACCCTGTATAGATAAACCAACGAGAATTCACTCCATACGATACTTTAGTTAAATTATAAATCACATGCTTTCATGTATTCACAATAATAAAAAAATATTTTTAAATCGGTTACGATTAAAAAGAGTTACGGTCTGATATAGACATACACGTTTTCATGGACTGTAGTGTATTAAAACAGTTTCACAATGCTTTCAAAATATCCGCCGTAACTGGCCATAACCTCGGCGTCCAGAGATTTCGTACCAAAACATTTTCGTACCAAAGCGTGTCATACTCTAGGAGTCTCTAACCTTGACCCTAACCCTATATCTCCAACCCGAAACTCTCTAACACTAACAGCTAATCCTAACATTAACACTAACCCTAACCCTAACTCGAGGTATGTAACTCTAACGCTCCTTAAGAATGACGTGTGCGTAACGCGTAGTTACGAAAAGGTTAGGGTACGAAACATGTGGCACACATGTCCTCACCATCAATGAGGTTTTTGACCGCTGTCTGCTTCCAGTAGCTATCGATAACAACGAGACGTGCTTGCGGATGCAGACCCGGACATTCATCAGTTGCCTCCGACCACTTGACCTTTTGTGTTACCAGCTTCAAGCACGTCCCAATGCCACCGTTGATGGCGTACGTAAATCCTTGACTTCCTGGACATTCAGCTAAACACACAAAAACAGTGCCGGAGCCGTATTTACAGTGGACGAACTTGCAGGAAAACCAGACGGAATACAAAATCACTTGCTGCGGGGTTTTACAGTGGATGTATAACACACCTGATTTCTTTACTATTCGATATTTCCGCGTATACCGGGGTAACGTCAGCTAATCAAATTGCTCATATTCTATTTCTGACTCATAAAGCCCGATTTTTTTACCCTTTAATAACATTTTACATCCTTTAAAAGATTTCACAAATCTCTGGCCCCATAGTGTTACTATGTAACACTATGTAACACTGTAAGGTATTTTTTATTTAGTTGTATGTGTCGTGTATTTGATATACCGGTACATGTGTATTTTAAAGTGTTTATTCATGCTAATCATGCATATCAATGTAAGTGGCCGATTGGCCCTTTTGTTTTAATAAATTGATTGACTGATTGATTTCTGGGGATCTGAAACTGTCGCTGGATAAGAATCCTCCAGCTGACCCCCAGGGCATGCTTGCTCGCTTCCGACCACGTGAAGTGCGGGATAAAGACATGACCTTGACTGGTGTCAGGGTTGTTAAAGAGGCTGTAAAAACCTAGGTCTTAGGGATTTTTTACAAAAAAAAACCTAAAAGCCTCAAAAGTACAAATTTTAGGTTTTTAGGTTTTTAAAGAAAACCTTAAAAATCCAGATTTTAGACACACTGTCACAGCAGAAAAATGTTGCCTTTCAGTCTAATTAGTTGTGTTTATAGCTATGCTACAGTCTGCACGTGGCTACAATGCCATTGGTGTGGCAGGGAAATGGGTGTATCATGTATGAGATATTCTTTGTGATTTCTTGGTCATAATTCTATGTCCGGTCTTCGAACATTAAAACCTAAGAAACCTAAAAACCTAAAAAAAACTTTGGACCTAAAAACCTAAAAAACCTAAGAACCTAAAAACCTAAAAACTTTTTTCTTAAAAAACAGTTTTTTTTTTGTTTTTTTTCCAGCCTGGTCACCACGGACAAAATACAGACCTCGATAATAACACTATACACTACATTTTAAAAACTGATCACCAATGACGTAGAAATTTACTGCAAGCTAGGATAGAGAGCAAACACAGGCCACTAACCGCATTTAAATCCGTCGCCTGCATAATTATCATGGCATTCACAGGTGGAACTTCCAGGTAGATTGGTACAAGTAGCGTTCGCGTCGCAGCCTCCATTGTTGTCAGCACACTCGTCCACATCTTCAAGTTACACAAAGTTTGGCATATTCATTCGAAGAAAAAGACATGACAGATATATCTACACTGTACATAAGGTTGTAAGATTCACAGTGGTGAATTTATAACTTGCCCGTTAAGACTAACGAAAAGTGAAGTTTGTGTCGTAATTCATTCGATTCACGTCCATCATGCAACCACTGGTTCATAGGCGCGATGCACCGGATGCACGTGCAATCCCAGGGTCGGAACTAAAAAAACTGTGGGATAAGTTGTAGGTGCACGCCCCCACCCCCCGGGAGAACGAGAAGTCAAGTTTTAGAACATTTTACTGGGAAGCGAAGGGTGGGAGTTTGCGAGTGGTTAATTTAGGAGGTTAGGCTGTATTGAGGGCGATGACTAAGGTCATCAGGTCTGCCGCCCTGGCTAATGACCTAATTGGAAGTTTCGCCGCCCTGGCTCCGCCCTGCTTCAGTAATAGTGTGAACAGAAAATAAAAATGCCCACTATATATCTTCAGAGTTAACGAATGACGTA
>Ga0209562_1000700_pt1 | contig 11782 bp, 6 predicted proteins | sample WorMetvacBELIZE2_FD_187399 | JGI IMG/M metagenome (GOLD analysis project Ga0209562, IMG submission 187399) | Marine gutless worms symbiont microbial communities from Max Planck institute for Marine Microbiology, Germany - Olavius vacuus BELIZE.2... | ecosystem: Host-associated > Annelida >...
ACCTTCAGCTGACAGGCGACCACTATGTGGGTAAACCGTCCGCTGGAGATCAGCCAACTAGGCCAACTCAGCCTTTCATCCTCTCGGGGTCGATAAATGAGTAGTGAGCTGCAGATGTTCGCCACCTCAATTAGTGGAGGCGCCATCTGGTGAATGCTTACGAGGTAAAGGCAGGCATGGTGTTTATTGCAGCTAAAACTGTGTGATCAGATGCTTTTGTGCGTGAACAAGCCGTGTGGGTGGCAAGCACGTGTTTGTAATGCAACATGTGACGATGTTGTCATCAGATGCTGTTGTGCATGAACAAGCTGTGTGGGTGGCAAACACCTGAGCTGTCGGCTGACGATCTTGCTCAACAACTTGTTCACCTGCTTAAGCTACACATCGACTCGACTCAACAGACCTCTCAGCCTCCAGGTGAGTAAACCAGCCAGTGCTGTACCGTCAGGAATTATGTTGAAAAGTGTTTACAGGGTATGCCAGAAACGTAGAACCCATACTGCTCTCTCTTCACTTCATACTAAAATGTATCGATAAAAATACGGTAGGTTCTGTTAGATTGCAATGTTACACTGGCATATCAGGCTATTTTGTATGTTCCGTTGTCTCTTATCAGACATTTTTGTTCCTCTGCTGCCAACATTAGGCAGTGAGAGTCATTAGGTTTTTCAGTGGTCCATCCAGCTGTCCGCATGTCTGTTGTTCGTCCATCAACACGTATCTCGTGTGCCGTGATGTGTCTGGACTCAGTGGAGTGATTTCAGTAAAATTTGCCGCAAATATTCATCACGTAAGTGGACATTGCTGAAAGGTTCTTGAAGGTCAAGGGTCAAAAGTCAAGGTCATAGCGAGGTGAAATGCATCTTTCCAGCGGTAGGATGCCATCGACTTACAGCTGTACGTCCATTGTCAGAGCAGCGGCACCATATATTTTGATGGTGTAGCATCGAGGCTCAACTGTTTCAGATATTAAAGTCGTGATTGTAAATGCAGTATTTTAGCCAAAACCATGGACAATGCTGACTCCTCTGGTTTGTGCTGTTGGCACCATAGAATATTTAACACTACAGAGCAAGACTAACGATAATATTTGTCGTGTTATTAACAAGACAGTAGGACATCATGTTTTGATAGTTGACGTTTTCTTCTTGTAATGACACTCTTTGATGATATGATGACATGATAATGATATGATAATATTTCTTACTTAAATCTCCAGTAAGCCTGATAAGTAGACCTCTGAGGCTCACCTTTTTTGCTCCACCATGTAGTTGTTGTAATCTTATTAATTACTGCTATTGCGGTGAATCTCTTTGTTATCAGAATTCTGTATGCTCGCAAACAGTCTGCATATTGGCGATGTTTATTGAAGTTAACGGACAGTTTCTTGCGTTTGTCACAACAGAAAATATCACTTCATCGAGTTTTTAGTTCAGAACGGCTACAGCGAATATGGGAATGTTATTTTAGTTGTAGGCGTCTTGGAGAACATAGAGTTGGGTCTGGAGTTGTTGACGGTCTTTAGTCCGTGGGAGTGGACTCAATTGCAGCTCGACAAGTTGTTTCTGCCGATGATTGCTCGACTGTCGTCATCGGCTAAACGGCCGTCGGCAAATGACAGCGATGTGGCTGTGGCACAAGTGATGCTTGGCATTATTGGTTCGTATTAACATTCGTTATGCCTCGACTGTGACTGTTCGTCTTGGTTAACCTTTCACTCGCAATGTACCTGCTTACGCTGGTTACTGCTGTTCTCGAATGTAAACTCAGCGGTTGAAACGAAGTGTTAACAGTTAAAATTAAGTTTAAAGAAGACAAACGTCGCTGATTTTTGTGAGTAAATATTGCCGTTGTTTGAGGATTAATTTTAACTGTTAGTGATGCTGGTCTGTTCTAGACACAGTGTAGGCAAGTCATACTGTTGTTAGCTCAGGACTGAACAATGAGACGTTAGAACCATGCATATGATTGTTAACATTGCTGTTAAGCTTCTGTTCTCGGCACAGTTAGTTTTCGTACACAGAAAGACACTGGCACTGTTGACAGGGCGTAATTCAGGCCGCCAGCGCCAGTGATTGTTTCATTATCAAAATAAAACAAAAAGCGGTCAGATGTGGTAACATTTTTATTTTCTGTTCACACTATTACCGAAGCAAAGCAATAGGCAGGGCGGAGCCATGGCGGTGGATTTTCCAGCCGTGTCATTTGACCTGGCGTGCTCTGGTTTAGTGCCACCACTGCCATGGATACAGCTGAACGCCATCATAGCGATTTTGTAATGGCCGAACAGCAGGCACCCAGTGCGATATGTCACAAAGTTTAGGCGTAATATACAAGCACTACTGGACAGCAGAAATAAGACGCACAATGGCATGTGGTACTGACTGCAGGTGACGGATCACATGCTGCATGTAGCACAGAAATACTGTTTAAGAGCATGATTTGTTGGTTAGATGTGATGCGTATAATTTCCGACTCATGCGGGTGTTTCTCGAGCATTGTTGTAGAGTAATTTGTATTGCCTGTATACTGATAACCGGTCTACAAAATATGACTGTCATTGCTACACAGTAGACTGTGTCCTTGTGTGTAGGCTGCATGTTGTGTCATTGTCCAATGCCAGTTGATGACAACACGGACATGTTGCTCATGCAGCTGGCCGCCTTCCTCAACAACAAGAGTGGTAACTGTTTCCGTTTTGTTGACGCCGTGGATTGCTGTTGTCAGTCAAACATCATGTCTGTGTAAATATGTGATTTTGCATTATCAATATCTGTGTTTAAAACCGGGCCAGTCAGTTGTCTCACAGCTGGTAAATAACTCTGGTCTTCATGATCGTTGAATTCGCCTGCACTTCTTTCACAATTTGTTTCCATACGTTGTGGATGTTTTCCAGTTGTCTGTGAACAGCTGTCATGTATTAGTGGATATGATGACTAGGAAAATTTCTGAAATTTCCAAAAATTTATTCCAGTCTTTCCGGAAATTTGTTAAAGAATTTTTTTCGCTTTACACGTTTTAATTATAACCATATAAAAATGTAAAAAATAAGCGTGTTCTTGACAAACAACTCTCCGGATATTTGTGTTTTGACTTTATGCATTATATTCAGAAAAAATAACTTGTTTTCAGCACGGCTGCCAAGAATATCGGCGAATTTGAATGAAAATTATAGACGTTATAACTTCCAGGCTTTAGCTAATATTTCTGGAAATTTCCAGAAAATTCACAACCCGAAAGGTGACCCTGCTGGACTAATAGCTCACTGATGGCATGAAGAAAACACCTCCAATACTCAAGAACAACACCACGTTTAATCTCAGGCAGACCACCCGCAGACAGGATACAGACGCACTTTTTTGTTCCTGTGACCTTGACCTTGACCTGACGACCTTGGTATACAGCCTTGACCTTGACAATCTGAAGATGTAGCTGCACACCATTAAATGAACTCGGTCAAGGCTTTCAGAAGTATTGAGCAGTAGAGACAGACAGATAAACAGCGAGATGGCAGTCAAAACATTACCACACCACATCAAGCCAGTTGTACCCGGTGGACGACTGCCGTCCAGCTGTTCAGTTCAGACGCCACTAGCATCGCTATGCACACACCAATGTCCTCTCTGTCCCTCGAACATACAGTCGACTCAGAGACAGGAGTTTCCCAGTTGCGGGACCAAGAATATGGAAGTCTGCCCACGCCATCGCGACAGCCGTGACATTGAATACGGACAATTCAAACGTCTACTGAAGATAGTCCCGTATAGCGAGACTGCGGCACATTACATGTAGTGACTTTTGCTTTTAGTGCGCGTGTATAAATCGATTTACTTACTTACCTACTTATTTGCAGATGAGCAAGTGCTGTATTGTAGCATCGAAGCCCTCAAACTTGGTAGTGCTCAGCATTTAAAAGACGTCTTTTTCTTTGTTGTCTGCTGTCTAGCGTTCTGCTCGTTTGCGTCATTATTGTTGTTTTAATCGACAAACTACGAATCGTGTGCTGGTGTGTTACAGTGGACACTGCCGTCCAGCTGTCTGCCCTACGTTCGCTACTAGCGTGTGTCCGAGTGCTGGCGGCATGTCACATAGACACGTGTATCAACTGGCTTGAGTGCTACAGCGGAGACTTTGAACCGGTCACACAGCGCCGTCTAAACGTCTTCTACAGAACTGTCGCCAATGCCAGCGCCAGCTGATTACCGCCTTCTCGTTACAATATCGGTGACGTTAATGTTGTGCTACTACGAAAAGCATCCGGTCATAATTGTTCCCATGTACCGCTTTACATAGCTAAGATAACCATAAATTTGCAACCAAAAATCGGGATACTTTCCAATTGGTCCATTTCACTGTGCACTAAGTGGCAAACAGTCTATTGAAACAATTTTGCAAAATAAAACGATTTACTCACGGCTGTGACACAGTTCACAGGTCACAATTTATTGACTTTATTAATTACTCCATTGTTTGGTGACAGTCTCGGTGTTCGGGAAAACCACATATTTTTCCTTATGGATGGTATTGGTAACCTTAATATAGCAGTTGAATTAAGGAAGGAATGAACAGCATTCAAAAAGCACTTTTGTAATAATAATGTAATAACGGTGTTAATAATTCTGTGAATAATATGTGCTCTTTGTTATGGCGTTTTTCAGCTATCACAGCAAGTTGAGCTGCATAGGTGCGTGGTGTTTAGTGTTTGCATACTTTTTTTTGCAAAAGTCATTTATGAAATAAGCGGCACATAGACATTAAGGGCATTCACTAGCAAGCACCCGCTTAGACTGTTATAAAGCGAAGTTATCACGTTGCTTTACTGCCCGGTGATTTTAATGCACTCTCCATTGTTAGTGGCGACTGTTAGACTTAATGCACTTCAGTCAAAGCCGTGTTTAGTGACTGCAGGGCACGGAAGAAATCGAGTCAACAACCAGTTGTTTATTGTAACTAATCCAGCATGTAAACTGAAATACGATTAAAATCACTGATTGATGATGGTGTTGTAAATGTCATTGTTTCATAGCTCCTGTATACGACAACGTTGAAAGGTGATCTGTATGTATCAAAATGTTCAGTTCTTATCTGGAGCACGATGGTAAGACGGGTATTTTTTATTAAAATCAATGCAGTGTAAGGGCGACAAAATCACGCCTTTGAACCAGCAAAAATCACTGTTTTGACACAAAGCATCTCGTTATGTATCCATATCGCACTGTAAACACACAGCCGTTTCCGTCAATCTCTGTTAGATTTCCAGAGAAAAGTGTCCGCAGTGTTGCTTAAACAATGATGGAGCAGTCACTGAGAGAGTTCAGTCTATCTATAACGAATGACCTAAAACAGCTCAGAGAAGACGTGCATGCATGCCTGTTATCAGGGCTGGATTAACCATTTAGGGTCCCTCCCTTCCCCTCAGAAGAAGGTCCCTTAAATCCAGCTAGCGGGTCTGGGGAGCGCTGTAAGCTCCCCCAGTGGGTCTGAGGCCCAGCCAAAGTCAATTTTGATGTTTTTAGCCTGTAAATCTGATATCTGGTGGCAACATTTGTAATGATTTTCCTGAGAATCAATTGCCCAAATTCCACCTCCTCCCCAGCCAACTAGAGGTCTGTGAGCAACAAATAGACAGGTGGCGCTATAAACTACAATATAAAATATCGAGACAGCAGCGAAGCACCACTCGACGATGTTTTGCTACACAAAACGCTGAACCACAGTGGCACGTATTACCACTGCAATACATGATGAGTACAACTGTAGACACTACAGCATATATGCATTCACAAAGTACACTGTGACTAATGGGTGACTATATTTCGCCAAAACTTCATAAATTATAGCTTTAAATCTACTCTTAATTTTTAAAGTCCACACTGCTCAGATTAACTTTGGTTTTAAACCCAGTTTAAAACTAGGTTTTAAACCCAGTTTAAAACTAGGTTTCAGGCCAATCAGGTCGTATCCATGGTAATGAAATCAGAGGACACTTCGCATTTTGTTTAAAGTCGAAAATGCACAATTATGAGCAATAACGGTCATGCACTGCACTTTATTCTGCGACACTTGGTGTCGCTATTCGCTAACATAAACATTTGCTACCTAGTCCATCTGGTCCACGTCTCTCATTTAATTGGTATTTAAAAAGAACTTTACAACCAAAGTTCAGTCTTAAGTCGGGTTCTAAACTTTGTTATAGCGGAAGAGTTCAGCTTTAAGCAAGTTTAATGTTTAAGACCAAACTTTAGTTTCACTTTGCTTTTGGATTAAACTAGGTTTCAAACCGAAGTTCAGTCTAAAACTATAGTTTAATAGTTTTAGCGAGAGATGAAGTCACCCAATGTATCTATAATCTAATCTGAAATGATTAAAAGTATTCTGCATAGTTAAATTAGTGTTCAGGCGTGTTACAATTACAAATACTACTTCAACAACAATTTTACATACACACACAGCAGCAAATGCACATTGCTACGACCAGCAATCACCAGCGATATGTGCTCAATAAAATGCTGACAGACAAATGCTAAATGCTGGACACAACTAGGCAACTGAAGGACTAATTCAAGGGTTGATTGATGGAGTAAGGCTTAACGTCCCACCAAACACATTATAGGTCATATCGGGGACGGGTTTTTACGGTTTAAATGACCCAACCAACAGTGTCAAAGCACTGAAGGTAGAGAGGTCCAAAGGATTAGGCTTCAATCCCATCAGGTCCACCCCACCATGCTCACATTGATACAACAACTATGCAGTATGAAACAAAAACACACAAAATACACACAGATAAACCACACATAAATCTACACACAGTGAAATGGGCCCAGTGTGACAAAACCAAATCCAGAGAACTGTAAGAACTGCTCATCTAAGTGTGCTTAGGACTGTGCACAGCTTCAGTACACAATACAACACAGAACAGTTCTGATAATCTCCCCTCTTACCTCCAGACAAACATCATAGCTCAGATGTTGTCTATTGGAGGAGAGGGGACCTGGAATTCAGTTCTGATGCATACCAGCTCACTTTAACCAATGCATACATTTACCATCATTACCACAAATCCTTCCCACCACAAACTTCTTCCCCACTGCCCAACTAATTTCACTGGTATTTTTCGGACTATTTGCTCATTGGCTATTTTGTTCTAGATTACATCGCAATAGCTTCTTCGTTTCTGATGTCGCACACTGGACTAAGCCAGCTTTCTAAGCCAGCCAGTTAAACTACTCCTAGAAGTGATGATATTTGACCTTGACCTTTGACCCGGAAAAACTGACGAAAAGGTGGGCAGTGTTACACGTAACTCGGGAAGCAGATCTGTGGTGGAAAATCCAAGATCACAATGCAACATAATGCTCAGACAAGAAATAATCTACAACTTACAAATGGAATAACATACCCAGTATTACTTAGTAAAAGTATGGACAGGACTGTATAACACTGAGAAACATTCTAAGAACAGGTTTAGCCAAGATCACGGAGACCACCGGGATGTGCCTCAAACAGTAAAACATTACAGAGCCCGGTCAAATATAGTATTTATTTAAAATGTAATTTGTACACAAAGTAAATGATAAAAAAGAACGAAAATAAAAACGATTATGAATATGAATGCTAACGTGTGCCAATAGCAGTCAACATAGAATCAATCTGCTCTCGACTCCACTCACAGTCAGGAGTGTACAAAATACCAGTTCTCATCATAACCAGTTTCAGTGCAAAGCTAACATGGCGATAATCAGTAGCAGACATTTGTATTAGAGCACCGAGATTTAAGACCAGACTTGAGTTCATCTTCGACCTTAGACCCGTATCTCTTATAACACCGTGCATAATTACGACCGATAGGCGACTGTGCTCGCACATAATACACGGCATGCTTAATCACAAAACGAATAAGCCCAGAATCACTAGAGTGACAAGTTGCAATGAAATTTAGAAAGCGCTGGCACAAGACATCGTATATTGGACCAGTGTAGGTTGATGAACAAAATGTAACATCCCACCAAACACAGTGTGCAAAGCACGTTAAGAAGGAGGGAGCACCTACTGCTAATCTTAACAGAAAAAGTTACCGCCTGCCCTCCACACAATCTCCCAAGTTTTACATGTATGCTTGTGGGGTAGCAGTCATACAGTGATACTCTGTACGTCACCTGGTGGCAGTCACGACACAGAATCCAAACAGTCATGTCACGATATTCATCAGGCATCTGTGTTGCTGCGACTTCTTCATCGAGGTAACGCCAGTGATTTGTCATGTCCACGGCGGAGTGACAGCATAGAGGACACGCATAGTTGCTGGCCAGCACAATCACCACAGACGTAATTTGATCATTATTCTCTTAATACTCAGCAAAAACCGGGACTCGCGTGTTTAATTATTTAAACAATAACTTTTATCAAAATAAACAGTAATTAGATGATATATATGGTATAAAGCTTTAATGATTATGCAGTACATAAATTCATGTTGACATTAACATTAACACTGATATAGGCCTAACATGAAGAGTTATTAGTTTTCAGTACCCTAGTTCAATTCAAATCTGCCATACTGTTCTTCATACCGTGTTAAAGTGAAATGCAACGCAAATGCACATCTATGTGGTACTGTTAATACCTCTAGCAGTACTTGTCAAACTTGTCATGTGCAGCGAATGGTCTTGTCTTGTCTTAACTGTTACATGTGATAGGCCAACTGACAAGTGCAATGCTGAACCGTCGATGACTGAAACTGAAGTTCAGATATTGAGCTATAGGTCTACTCATGATACTGTTAACAAAAAATAACTAAATCTAGATTACTATGTAAAACTGGAGGAGTTTGGAGTCCAAACTTTGGACTGGGTTCAATTAGTGCAAGAAGTGGGTCACACAGTTTTGACAGGCTTCAATATCAGCTTGGCCAGCTGAGCATGAAAAGCAAAAACCTACAACAGCTATTGATAAACATATTTCAGACAAATTGTAGATGTCACTGAAAAGCAAGGAGACGAGCTACTGTGAATTTTTAATAACAACAAGAAGCCCATGGGCTGTGACAGTCAGCTGGCATCTGGGGGAACTGTCCGGGAGGGCAAATGTCCAAATCCACATGTTTTACAAGTGTCTGTGTGTAGCAGTTATGAGTTATGCAGACACACACAGACAGTCTTTCATTGGATCTGCTATCAGCTCAGCTAGTGAAGCTAAACAGATGTGCTACAAGCATAGCTGTAACAAACTGCTTTATTTAATGATGACGACACTCATCCCCAATGATAGTTGAAGGCCTTATGTTTTCCTGCTGTGCTTTTTTTACTTCTATACTCCTAATTTCTGAACTTACTAAGTAGCTAATTGTTGAGACATCAAGTCATAGGCTGAGCTTCAAAAACTCACTCAGATTTGATCATATATTCCCTAAATTTTACATAGAGTCAATAAGTAAACAACTTTGATGCAGTTTTCGAACCATCACCTAAGTATCATTGTCATTTCAAAATGCAGCAATTCACTGGAGATCAAAAGCATTTTTTTCTCTGTACATCAAATGAATGTCACTGAGAGACAGTGTAAAACACTTACCCAGACTTCAAAAGACCATACCAGCATGCCCTGAAATCCACAAACATTTTGCCCATTTTCACCAGTAATAATTAATAAACAAAAATAATGATACTGACTAAAATTTTAAACTGATGCATTCGATAACAAGAGCACTTGGAGCATGCAATACCTCAAGCAAGGCAACTCTGGGTCTGATCCGGACTCAGGAGCTGGATGACTTCCAACATTCAATGTGGACTTCCTTGTCCAAGGACACATCTACAGTAGAATTTCTATGAAAATCCAATCAGTTTTTCTCGAGATATAAGCCAAGTTGTGGAAAAATGCCCTCGCAATGTCGAAGAATTCATTTTAAAAATCTGTGAATCTAATGGATTAGTTCCAAAATTTAATCAGCTCTTCATTGTCCACAGGCATGTCTGTTGAAAAATTTTCCGGAAGATTGGTTCAGTAGTTTTTATGTAAACTTGCTAACAGACAGACAGACATACAAACACCGGGCAATACATAACCTCCTTGTCGGAGACAAAGATTACAACGGTCTCAACGGAGACAACAAGCTATACACTGAATGTTGGATGGATACTACAGTACTCTGGCATGGATTTAGGCATGGTCAGGCTGTGCCATTGCAATGCAGCCTCCGCCAATCAAAAGAGCATAATTTCATTTGTGTTGCATAGTGATCATAATCGATTACAATGCTGAACAAAATATTAAAAACTCTTATACTTTTGCAATGTAACTTGTACAGGGGGAGGGGAGTTATGGTCTGCAGCGCTGCCTAAACTTGCTATTTAACGACATAGCTGGCCTTGTTCACTCGTGACAGCTGAACTACACGAGGTTGTGTCTTCATCGGGTGATCATCAGCGAAGGGAAAAATAGACTAAGATTAACTGACTTAAGTTAAGAAAAACACGCAAAAAACACAACAATGTAGTTCTTGCATAACGCGTCATTTTGGAGTCGAGTGTTTTGAGGCAATCAGTTACAGTAACACTGGCTCACAAGAACACATCAAACACAAAGACTGCTACAAAGAGTTAAGAAAAAAAACACAACACTGTAGTTGATGCCATCTGCACATGCAGTGTCCACAGGAGTTGTTGAAGACGACCAAATCTTGGTTTAAAACATTTCACTTTGATTTAGCTTTCAATGAAGAGTGACTTATCTGCTACTGGTGCTTCTCAGCTTACTAGAATATACTACAGAGATAAAAAATGCTACAGTGATCGTCATTCTCGTCATCAAGAAATGACTGAGTAAGACTTAACGTCCCACCAAACACATTATAGGTCATATACTGGGGACGGGTTTTTATGGGTCAAATGACCCAACCAACACTGTCAAAGCACTGAATGAAGATAGGTCCAAAGGATTTAGGCTTCAATCCCATCAGGTCCATCCCACCGTGCTCACAATGATACAACAACTATGCAGTATAAAACAAAAAAAACAAATACAAATCAATCTATGCACAGTGAAATACGTACGCCCAGTGTGACAAAACCCAATCCAGAGAACTGTAAGAACTGCTCATCTAAGTGTGCTTATGACTGTGCGCAACTTCGGTACACAATACAACACAGAACAGTTCTGATAATCTCCCCTCTTAACTCCAGACAACCATCATAGCTCAGATGCTGTCTATTGGAGGGAAAGTGTTACAGACAGACAGACAATCACAGAGAGTGGTGGTTACTTGTGGGTGACGTGTCCACATGGCAACACAGTGAGGCCGTGAGTCGACGTATGTAAATTCTCCAGACACACAGGACAGTTGGCGTGAGCTACCTTCTCCACACACTAACACATATACACACTAATACACTGACAGGCACAGCCAGCTAATCACTCCATCACACACTCTCATATATCTTCCACTTTCAACATACACCATCGCAGGTCCATAGTTAGTCAGTGTTAACTCTCCAGCATAATTTTAGTGGTATTTTTTACATGTCATCACAGCCTGTACAGTATAAGCTTCAATACATTCCCTATTAACTGACATTATTAATACGACACTACAATTAAAACCCCACATTAATCATAATCACATCTGTACAGTGCCATATTTGAAGCTACACAGGTGCTAAAAATTCAACTAAGGGCCGGTTGCACACACTTAACCAAATGGTTAACCAAATGGTTAACCATTTGGTTAGCTGGTGACGCGTTGCTGGCAACCATAATACTCGGTTAAAATTAACTTAACCCT
>Ga0209562_1000701_pt1 | contig 11774 bp, 6 predicted proteins | sample WorMetvacBELIZE2_FD_187399 | JGI IMG/M metagenome (GOLD analysis project Ga0209562, IMG submission 187399) | Marine gutless worms symbiont microbial communities from Max Planck institute for Marine Microbiology, Germany - Olavius vacuus BELIZE.2... | ecosystem: Host-associated > Annelida >...
TTCCCACCCCTTCCCCCAAAATTGGGCCGCCAGATCCCCTCCATATTTTGCATAGGGTATACTAGGGATGACCTCCAAAAACCCTGAAAGTTTTGTGAACGTCTCACGAACAGTTACTGAGATATTCGGCTTTTTACTGTCCGAGCCTATCGCCGAGATACAATAGTGTCTTCTACCTTAAAAGCGGAGTCACTATACTCCGACGAATACTCCTTCACAAACATTGTCTTGAGTACAGTATCATATAAAAATACAAAGCATGGTAGTAGCCTACCAGTATAATGACAACAAGAAAGAAGTGTAACTAAGGTTATCAGAACTAGACAGATTCCATTTTTAGGACGTACCAAAGCTGGAAACATTGCGTTAATTGGCAAAGTCATCATGTTAGCTGATAACGTACTGTGTACAAAGTGAATGTTTTTATCAGCGTTATCGGGTGTTGGTTTGACACCATTTTATTTCATGAGTGCTGTAGTTACAGTAGTGTTAAGTCAGTTGTGTGCATTTTCCTCTCTCACCTTCAGATTTTGTTAATGAACACATGTCAGCTGTATGATCTGTGGTCTGCTGTTGGCTGCATTTTGCTGACAGCTGGTTTGGCAAGGCCCTATCTATGCATGTTCACAAGACGAGCCTTGACCTCCCCAAAAGCCATTCACTTGACTTCAGCAGAGACTGTATATAATGAGAAAATGTATGCATGCCCACAGCTGAATAACATACAGTTCTGAAGAGTGACAGACATCATTCCATGCTGTAACTGTCTGTAAACTGTGAACGCATCGCAGGTCACAGCGAGCTGATGCGGCTGCTGATCTACTCGGGACTGAATCCCCATCAGCAGGATCAATGGCACCAGACACCGCTGCATTTGTCGTGCATCAAGGGAGACTTGACGGCAGTCAGAGAACTATGTGAACTGGTGAGCCAGTCACGCTGTTCTACAGTCGAGTTTACATAACATTCACAGAAGCTAACCACATTCGGTTCTTCGGTTACTGAACGGCAAAAACAGTCGTTCAACTTGAGATGCACCGATAAGGCACTGACCGATTATTGGTCGGCCGATAATTGGCGCCTAACAATCGGCCGATACCGATTAATGCAAAAAAACTTATCTGGCTGTCTTATTTAAGCTATTCATTTGGACTCCGATTGTTATCCGAGGACTCGTACATACTTGAAGGACTGCAGAGTGCAGACAAAACAAAAATGCACCAAAAGGCAAAGTTACAAAACACACCCACTTTTACCGGAAACGGAAGCCACTCTGACGTTTGTTTACTTTTGATAATAAAAATAAAAGCTTGTACTTACCAATTGTGTAAACGACAATCAGCCAATAACAGCGTACTAATCAGACGATGTCGATTAACGGTGCATCTCTACTTTCAACACATTTAAACCAGCACTCGGCAGCTTGCATGCTGCAAAGTGAGTTTAATCTAATTGCACCTGTGTATTGTCAGTTTTGTTGTGTACATGCAGGATAAGGTCGAGATCAATCTGCGGGATAAGAACGGCAAGACGCCGTTCATGTTGGCAACCGGTCGCAAGCACGACAAAGTCATTACATACTTACAGAAGGAGTTGAAACAGAGAAAGAGTCTGATTCCACGTATTGATGCATGGTGAGTTCCAGCGGTCATACTATTAATGCGAATTGGAACAAACTGACTTTAGTTTAGGCAGATTGTGACATCATTGTAAAGAGAAACACGTTATTATATATCCGTAGATATGATGATTGTATTTTATGGGCACCTTTCATTCACTCTGATGGAACTTGTGGACTTTTACAACAACCATGGTGTCAGAGCTTTATGTGCTGCAGTTGAAGTGATAGTGCAGTAATATAAATATTAAGAATTAACTGTAATTTGTGAGTAATCAGTAAATATTGCCAACGACTGAATGTAAAATACAGCTGTTGTTGTAAGATGTTGTTTGTCAGTTACATTGGAAGCTGATTTATATAATTTTGCCGAGTAAGTCAAATTCCATTGATTTTGCTGTCACTTTCTAATTTGTGAACTGCTTATAATCTGTTGCGTTATTGTAGTCGTATCATAGTAACAATTGGTAACTTTTAATTTCTAAAACATTAGTGTTTTTTATTGCAGTGATTTTGAAGCTGGTTTTTTGTGTGTTTAAGGTCAGTTATCTTTGGTATGCCAGGCAACACGAAGGGTCCCCTGCTGTTCATGCTCTTCTCTATAATATTCTGGGCATATCCAACATACGTTTTCAAGGTGACGTAGATCTGTTGTCAGTGTTATTTCTTCGTGTTCTTTTTTATTCACAATTTCTGCTGATAGAAGTATGCTAATGTTATTTGTATGGGGTCGGAATCTTGACGTGGTGATGCAAGTAACATTTGGTCATTGAACTTGCCACGTATTCACACCGTATAATGTATGCATTAACCTGCAAATAAAATTTATTTGGCACACAAAAAATGTTACTGTTGTTTTCCGTAAGAAGTGCATTGAATAGATGAAGAATCTCCTCAGTGGCACTTATTAAAATGTTGAGTTACGCTTTGACTGTTAATTGGTTCAGAAAAAGTATTTAGGCCTTTAAAATGTCGCTGCCAATGCTACAACCTACAAAGGCTTTTCGAGGGAACCATGCACCTGAATGATACCTAACAAGCACTGCAGTAAACAGCTAAGCCAGGAACTCGGCAACCAAAGAACATCCAGAAGATGCAACTGGAGGGAGACGGTGACAGCACAAGACGGGTTGGATGAAGACAGCTGATCTGTTGCTGCACTGGGAGTGACGAAGCGTAAGTCGGTAATTCATGTAAGTTAAACATAAGCTGAGTGTGATAGTTAGACGTTTGTTGAGCAAGAGCAGACATTTTCTGCCATGATATTTGTAAATGTCATCTGTTGCGGTATCCCACAGTCAGCAGTCTGTTATTGGGTTTTACTAGCTGAAGACCTTTGTAGGATGTGGCCCAGCCTGTGTTATGCACCGGGAAATACCGGTAAAACAGAAACTGAAACTGAAAGTTGTTGTTGTCACAGTGTATTCCAGCAACGTGGACAGATCTTCAAATGCTTCACATCTGGTTCCTTGCCGCCAATGTGCTCTACTGGATTTCGCTCTATGCCGCGGCCACCATAGACCCGGGATATCTGCCACGAAATGCCGCAGCGTATGATGAAGCTATTAAGCAGGTGCTAGTTTGTTTACCGTTGACGTAGTTGAGTTTGGGATTTATTGCCTATCCTACTTCATCTTTGTAATGTCTGATCTGATCTGGATTTTTAGGGTGGCTACTGCATATTCAGTATCTGCAGTTGCAGGTATCTTGGGGTAGTATCTGCATGCATGTAATATATGCAGATACTATCTCAAGAGTCATCTAGAGTGTCCCAACATAACAAAAACATCAGATATTTAGAATATTATGTGAGGATTGTCGTAAGAGAAATGTTTTGTAGCAATGTTTTGTAAAATGTTTTGTAGTGCTGACAAAATTCGTTTCACTTTTTGTGTATTATTTTTGTGTCAGTTAGTTAGTCAGTCAAACATTGGTCAGTGTCAGAGCTACATTGAGCAAGGAGGCCAACCTGTCAATACAGAAGTTAACAAAACGTGATGAAAAGTTAAGGCAAAGTGAAGTATGTAGTTAAAAGCTGCAATTTAAGATGGCATTTGAAGTTTAACGGTCGCAGTACTTTTGCCGTTTTACCCTGTAAGGTTTGAAAACCGGTCTGGTGGTTTATCAGAAATACCTTTTAAGGCCAGTATACTGGGTTCGGAGTGTCTGCTGCGTCTGATCACCCATAAAGTTGATGTATCAGCTTCTTTGCCATTTGACAACTGAAGTGGGAGCTTAGGGTCTGGGTACTGATTTGCAGGGGAACTCCGGGGTGATAGGGTTAAAGGGAAAAGTCAAGATCAACAATAAGTTTTTAATGTGTTAATTTATATAGGTGGCACGATATGAGGAGTGGCGAGAGCAGGGCATGTCAAACCCGTTGAGTCGACTGTGTCACACGTGTCGAGCTGTGAAGCCACTGAGAACGAAGCACTGTCGGCAGTGTAATCGCTGTGTGCTGACGTTCGATCACCACTGTCCGTACATCTACAACTGTATCGGCATTAACAACCGGTTTGTCACCAGTCTTCTGTCAGTTAGTCGGTGAATTGGTGTGTTTGCACAGTCTCAGAGGCCCATCCTACAAGTAGGCAATAGGCATGCTCAAAAAGCCATTTGTTAGGGCCGGTTTAACGTTCCTGCCTTTCACGCAGTTGGTGCCGATGAACAGGAACTGTGTAGACCAAAATGCAAAGTACAGTTATGCGGCATATTTACATGGTGTCGTGCCGTGTGCCAAAACTTGTTGAGGTAATGGGACATTTACTGTTGTCACTTCTCATGTGTGGAACATGCTGTCGGCATTGTTGCATTTTGTGCTAATTATATGCACTTTGGACACGACATTGTTGATGGCATGTTCGTTGGAGGATGCGGTGCATAGTGTCTTTGTTTTTAGCTACCACATGTAAATTTTCTTACATACATGTACATTGTGCATGTACATGACACAACATTGTTGTGATCTGCTGGGAGTCCTGCACTACAGTCAACAAAGTGAACTGAGACGAGGATTTTACAATATTACGTTTCCTGACTTTACACGCAGTCAAGCGTCATCAGCACAGATTAAGTGCTGAGCCACATGGCAGCCAATGTAACGTGTCACGTATTATCTGATAGTGCTTGTCTCTTGTTTCTGTTGTATTTACACACACAGTCACTCTTGGCCTGTTTTCTGATGCTCTTACCATATATCAGGCTGAATCTCTTGAAGGTCACTGTAGGAAAAACTGAAGATAGCTGGAGCTAAATCTTACATGCTGTATGCTATTACTGACAAGAAACCAACACTGTCAGAGTACTGAGGGTTAAAGTGTGTTTTATGGTATGTTGCTTGGTCATATATCTGTTTTCTTGGCCCCTTCTTCTCCAGTGGACATCATCTGAGCTATGATGGTTGTCTGGAGGTAAGAGTGGAGATTATCAGAACTGTTCTGTGTTGTGTTGTGTACTGAAGTCGTGCACAGTCACAAACACACTTAGACAAGCAGGTCTTACAGTTCTCTGGATTGTGTTTTGTGACACTGGGCCCATTTTACTGTGTATAGATTCATTTGTGTTTATGTGTGTGTATTTTGTGTTTATCTTTTCATGCTGCATATGTGTTGTATTATTATAACGTGGTGGGGTGGTGGACCTGGTTGGATTGAAAGCCTTATCCTCAAGACCTCATCTTCTTTCAGTGATTTGATGCTGTTGGTTGGGTTATTTGACCCATGAAAACCCGTCCCCGATATGACCTATAATGTGTTTGGTGGGACGTTAAACCTTACTCAACTTTAACTTCTGTTTTCTTGTTATTACGTACTTGGTTTACTGTGAATTAACATTTGTTGGCTACTGTGACCGCTCAGTCTTGTATTAAAATATTTGCCCACTCCTCCAGACACTGTTCAGTCTGCCTACATTGCGATGGCAAGAACCCAGCTGATAGTCGTTATGTGACCTTGCTGTCACTGTCAATCGTCTTGACCACTGATGGCGTGACTCGTTTCTCTGAAGAGTGTTCTTGATTTTAGGCCCTGGACGCATGCTGCAGAAACTTTAGCCATAAATTCGATGCCAGATTTCGATGCCAGTTTTTAGCGCTAGTGCACGACTTCTTACATCATTGACTGCCTTCCGGGCTCGAAGACAATCAATGATGTAAGAAGTCGTGCATCGGCGCGAAAAGCTGGCACCAAAATCTGGTGTCGAATTTAGGCCTATGGTGCCCATTTGTAGAGCATGTGTCAGCAGGGGCTTTACGTCACTTTGACCGGAGTCGATTTGTGTTTCCAGTCTGGTACATGGTATGGAATAGATGTGTATTAACAACAGCATTGAATTGTTAAACATAAATGCGACTGTCTATGCTGTGCTGTGCTGTAGGCACTGGTTTCTGGTGTTCACTGGCTGTGTATTTACAATGTGTGTTATGGGAAATATATTTGGTACCTACATGTTGTACTACATCGGCTGGGACTGGTTAATCGCCATTGGCATGCTAGTCGTCGAATTCTTCACCGTTGTCTCCGCTGTCATCTTCTTGTTCACGGTTTGTTATTGTCCTTCGTCCGTCCTTACTGTGCTTTTACCCACATGCGAGCCATTCTGTGCAAAGCGGGTTTTATTTGTGGTGGTGTCTCTCCGGCCTGTCCATGTGTATGTGTCTGTCTGTCATGTGGAAAAAAAACCAAAAAAACTGTTGATTGGCAGTTAATGTAACTTTGTAGGAATATGTGTTACGATGATCTCTAGAAGTGAATAGGTTTCAGTGACGTGACATGGTCTGTCCCGGTGGCTCAGTGGTCTAAACCACCTGAATACGGCACAGTGCGTGCTGGGCTGAGGACTCCCGCCGGTCAGGGTTAAAAATAGGTCTGTAAGGGAGTTCTTCAGCACACTTGGACTTTGGGGCATGCTGGCCTTAGCACTGACTATGGATTGTTATAGCAGCTTCTGTGTCTACAGTCACCCCAAAGGGAAAGGAAAGGAAGGAGCTTGCAAGGATGTTGAGAGTTATTTTGATACGACGCCTCTGTATTGTTTTGCCATGTAGCAAAGGCTCTGAGGGTGAGTCCACATCTCTGAGACAAGAGAGTTAGATCGATCCTCGCTGAATACGGCAGATATCTTGAGAGCTGAAATTGATGGCAGTGCACAAGTTTGTGCTTTCCTAGAACACAGTTTAATATGTTATCGTTTTTCTCTTTTTTCGTGTATATATTTGCATGGAATTTTGTTCCGTTTGCACCAAAATTTAAACGTGTGCTAATTTCTGTCATTGTTTATTAAATACGTACTCGTTTCTTAATGATGTTTAATTGTTGAATGTTGGTGCTAAGAATGCATTCAGTGACAGTCTTGTGGCTACGAATAATGTGTCTTGCAGTGACGTGTTATGTGTGTATGTGAACAGCTAGGGCAGGCGAGCAGAAATATCACAACAAATGAACGCATCAACTGGAAACGATACACATACCTTCAGGACGACCGCGGACGTTACTACAATGCTTTTGATATTGGCTGGCGTCGAAACTGTATGGAGTTCTTTCATTTGCGGCGTCCACTGACGGAAAAAGAAGTAGAATTCCTTAACGTTTCGGTCGTATAACCATCGATGAATGCTTTGCGGGACTTGTCAAACATGCAGCGTTTGTTCAGGGAATTAGCTTTGTATTCAGTAGCAGTGTCTTAGCTAATATCTTAGGTTTTACAGATCATCAAGTATGGTGATTTTTTTGCAGTGTATTTTGTAAATTTGCTTTTTGTTATTTTGGTAAATGTATACACAGGGTTTCATAATTACGGGACACCCTAGCATTTAGCAGCATAAGTTAGTCAAATATTCAGTCTATATACACAAAAATTTTCAGAGCAGAGCCGGAAATAATCCTTTGTTGCGTGCTATCAGAATTTGCATAACATGTACTCCCTTTACCTTGTAATGTCTGGCACAATGAGACGTCAAAACATCGTCATCGTGACAGCATCTAAATTACTGGATTCCTAATTTATTGTCACGTAATAACTTGTGAATAAATGGATAAAGTTTATGCAATTTATTCAGAAAGGTAGGTACAACGTTAGGCTGTGCTGTGATATACTTTTCTTCTTGACTAATTGTCAGCTGCTCAACGGGTTTAATGCTGCCACTGCAGCACACTGGCCGCAGCCGACTGGCACCTTTCGGTCGTTCACTCTCTCGTCGATTTTTTTTTCAAAAGTTCGTTTAGTCCTTTAAATGTTAGAAATTCCTTCCATAGACACTTATCACCATAACATTTGTTAACTCGCAAAAATTTAATAGCAGCTTTTTCTCAGTTGTGAAAACCATTTCAGTAGCTTATGCTGTCATGGTGACGTCACACCCACTGATGTAGAATTACACGTAAAGGCAGTACAGATTGTGAAAATTCTGACGGCATTTTGCATAGCATCATCTCCTGCATTGACCTGGAAATTTTTGTGTACGCAATTACAAACTGTATATTCACCAGCCTAAGTTATACCGCTAGTAGCTAGCGTGTCCCATAATTATGGAACACCGTGTACATTATCGGTCTGTGGATGGTATCATTTATTTTTTAGACTTGAGAAGATATTTATGTACAACACAGCAGCTTTTAGTATTCTGAGTGATGCAATTTCTGTATCCTTATGGCACGGCATTCTGTAGGGTCTGGTTACAGATCTGTTCACTACCAATTTTAAACATTTCGCAGAATTAGAAAATCTAACTTATTTTTATGTTACCAGTACCTAATGCAAAATGTTGGGGTGAAACATTTTTGGAACATCATGTATATATATATCGTAGGCTTCGTTTGCATCTTTTTATCCACGTACAGTGTACATGTTATACGCTGTCGTTGGTCTGCTGTTGGTTGTGGCGCTTCAGATGCAGCTTATTATACTCATCTTGGGTGCATGACTTTTCCATTAGCAGTGTGTGAGATTTGTCGTGCAGTTAGTTTACCTCTGTTTCATCATCTCATATTAACAGTAATCAAATTCTCTTGCAGTCTGCACCGTCCAATGAGAGTGATTACGACTTGATGAAAATCACAGTCAAAAGTGCAAAAATCGTTGCAGACTTTTAAAAGGTGCAAAATTTGTTGAGAATTCATGGCACCAATTTACAATTTACAGTCATATTGTGGTCAAAAATATCACACTGATGAGCGCTTTTTACGCTAATAAGTAATCACTGGCTTGAAAGTTAACTGCCAAGCCCAAATTTTCATTGCCAGACAGCTTTCAGAAAATGCCAAATTTGAGTTATTTGGCATTAGGAAATGCCATTAAACAACCTCATGTTACAGCTCCAAATAGTGATCACTGCAGTCATTTTAGATCCAGTGTAATGTTTAACTGTTTTACATCAGAAATTTGTGGATTTAACCAAGGGTGTAGAGTTTTAGTCAAAGTCTCCCTTTGAAGAAGACTCCGACTCCGGGCACTGTATGTGTCATCTGGACTTACATGCAATTTTGTTGCAGTCTTTTTGACTTTTGTGCAATTTATTTTACAATTAAAACTTTGTACACTGTTGTGCACCTTTTATTGAAAGAATTTAGAATTTTTCTCAAGTCATCCTTAAATACACAATCAATATGTCACACGATAAGTCCTAGAGTCGGAGTCTGATTTTGGGCCTGGAGTCAGAGTCCAGAGTCCTAAATTTTCCAATCCTGGAGTCGGAGTTGGAGTCCGACAAAAAAAAACGAGAACTCTGAATCCCTGATTTTAACATAAAGTTCAGCACAGATGTAAAATAATGCAAAATGCCAAAATTTGCATCAGGTTCCAATATTTACGTCTTCTGTGAATTCCATGGATAGTTGATTTTCGTCTGGCCGTACTACTGATGGGCAGATACAGACCACAGTCATCAAGTCAGCACTTGTGGTTATGTGCCGCATGGAACTGAAAAACTCGGTTTTAGGTTGTTTTGAAATAAGCACTCGTTCATATTAATTTGATTCTGTTATTTAGTCAGCGATATATTTCTGAGTTGCGTTATGTAACTATTAACAACTGTGAATTATACACTGTGTCTCAAAAAATGCACCACCCTATGACGATAATTTTGTCAATTTGTAACCGATTTTCATTTTTTTTTCACTGCTTGAAAGCCTGTTAAATTTGCAACAAAACAATTGTAACATTATCCATAACAACTAAAATGTGTTGCCACGCTACTTCGAGAAACTGGCATTAGAATTACGTCATTACAGATGTTGCCGCAGTGTTTGTAAACATGATTTTCAGTGACAAAGATTAAATTTTGATCAGAAATTTGTGTCAGTTTAAGGGATATAAAGTGATGGAGTCACTGAATGAATGGACAAAAAGTAGCATTAATAGGCTGCTGAAAAAGTTAAGAGATACCGGCACAGTTAACAGATTCACACAAAGATAATGTTGACCTGGTTAACAATCTGGTTGTGAGTCAAGAAGATACGCCACAGACTCACAGAACAGTCTGTGAAATCTCACATGAGACAGGCGTTTGGTAAAGATGTTATGAAATTACCACCATGAGTTTGGTAACTGCCTTTTATTGAAACACAGTATAATATGCAAAAAAATGCAATAAATTTGAACATTTAAGTTTCTCGAGGTAATGCGGCAACACGTTTTAGGTGTGGTGGTATTGTCATATACTGGTTTGTTGGAAATTTAACAAACTTTCCAGCAGTGAAAGAATTTTGAAAGTTGCTTAAAATTTGACAAAATTATCGTCACAGTAGAGTGGGAGTTTTTTTGAGATGCAGTGTATGTTGTTAATTTTAAACTATGTGCAATAGAAGTGAATGGTGTTTGGTAATATGAACTTCAAAAAAGTGCCAGTTTACACATACACATACATGTATATTAGTACACCTGCCGTCCAACCAAGTGGTATGCTTTGAATAGTTACATTACAGTTATTAAATGAAGTAAGTTAGAGAGATTTTTTAAATTAATTAACCAAACACCTTTAAGTATTAACTAAGCTTGTAGTTTTCATTAAATTGAAAAATATGTAATGTGTACCTGATGTGAAATCACATATAATGTTTTACAAGGTAGCTGATTCATTGTGCTACATATTGCATTGTGTTGTAAAAATGTACACGGTGTCACAAAACTATTAGGACAGGAGACATCTGGTTTCAAATATGTTCAGCTAAACAAATAGCACACATGATGCAGCACACAAGCGTGGAAATGTTAGCTGATTAAAATGTTTTACTTGTTAAAAATTAATTGATGATATATTACGAATATGCGATACTTATTTATGTGTTAACTTCACTTGTTTTGCGATCAGTCAGAGAAAACCATTTCCACAGAGCTGTGGTTGTGAAACTGTATATGCATTGAAGCACTGTTCTCTGAAAAAATACTTGTAGTTGCTTGGGTTGTATTATGTATAACGGGTTGCTTGGCTTGATGTTATTACGTAGGATGCTGCAAACTGATTTTTGTTAAATACTTTCAATTGAGATAAATTGATGGTTAGTGGTTACAACCAATAACATTGCACAATTTTTAGTTTTTAGCTGGCTGAGCTAATAGTATAACCAGTCAAAAGCTGTCTGTCTGTCTATCTGTTAGCCAGGCCCTTGACATTCCCTCATGCCAATCCCTCGGAAAATATTCCCTAGAAAATGCCCGGACATTCTCCTGAACATTTTCTCCTGGAAAGTCTATCCCCAGACATTCTTCCAGGACATTCCGGCAGACAAGTTTCACCACTTGGAAAATCCCCCTGGACGTTAGCTCCCAGAAAATTTTTCCCGGACAGTTCCTTTCCCAGAGCCAGCTGAATGTCACATACCAGGGGCTACTTGTTTGTACAAGCAACTTGATGTTTCGGCGTTGATGTGAAGATTTGTGAATAACAGTGCCTTAGAATTTCTGGTCGTCGTGTATAATGGTTGACATATGATGGGTTCTCTGTTAGTGTGAACTGTATTAACGGACTTGATGTTGCAGTAGATTTCGTCTCTGCTGTTTCAAGGTGAATTTCGAGATTGTTTTTTTTCAGGGGTGTGGAGTCGGAGTCTCTCATTTGAAGGAGACTCCGACTCCGGGCCCAATCTGTTTCATCTGAACGTTTGTGTGATGCGGTCTGTTTGACTTTTGTACAATTTATTTTACAACTAGAACTCTGTTTGTA